>OGKM01000059.1_pt1 | contig 93335 bp, 81 predicted proteins | sample 1572501 | NCBI WGS metagenome assembly OGKM01 (sample SAMEA2582154, study PRJEB24529) | metagenome | biome: Human gut stool | place: China | collected 2011
ACAGTCAACGGGATATTAGTGATTGGTTGTTGACCAGATTTAACAACTTCACCTGTAACATAGGTTTTTTGCGATCTAAAAGATGCTATGCTTACATCAACCTGAGGGCTTTCAATATAAGTCGTTAATCTGCTGGCGATATCCTGGCGTACCTGACTGAGGGTTTTTCCAGCTACTTGCACCTTACCGACATAGGGGTAGAAAATAGTTCCGTCAGAATTAACCCAGTTACCAGTATCGCTCGCGCTACGGTACTGGCCTGCCGGAGTAGTCAATTCCGGGTGATCCCATACGGTTACCATAAGTACATCGCCAACCCCAATACGATATTCATAGCTACGCAATAAATTATCCAATTGCGGGTTTGGTCGTGCTAACACAGATTCAGGACGAAGCTGATCAATTAACCCAGGTGTCATAGGATAGACATTGACCAATTTATCCAGATCGTAATCGCTATCCGGTAGCTCAACCACGTTCTTACGTAAACTATTCAATCCCTGACCCGGGATAATGGTACAGCCCGATAAAAAGCCGATTACCAACGCTAATGCCGAAATTTTAACAATTTTTTTCTTCATAATGTCACATCATTAGTAAACCAAGATTGCCAATTCCTGAGCAGCTGTCATCGCCGTTGCTTCCATGCCGGCTTATGGAGAGAAAAACTGACTGCGTCCTGCAGCGCTATAAACTAAACGGTATTTCTATCCCTGCGCTGGCGCCAACGTCATCGCTGTCGCTGTTGTTAGCGTTGGTGTACCACAAAGAAGTGTTTAGTCGAACCGATTGATAAACATCCCCACTCCAGCCTAGCTGTACTCCCTTTAGGGTATCAGATTGAGGGAATGCTTTATTAATCAATTGATTTTCTGGGTTAACTTTGGCGTATACCAGACGCGTGCTCCAGCGCTGGTTATCCTCCGTTATGATCTCAATTTTTCCGGCAAATAATTGGCCATCCCCACCCATGGCATCACCTAGTGAATAGCCCTGCTGATAATAACCATCCGTATAGATATGATGCCAATAACTATACCCTGTTCTGTTCATATTCGTACGAGTATCATGCGCTTCAATATACCAGTTCACCGCATCTTTACCCCAACCGTGGTGTCCTTCCACCCCTCCCAGGAACATATTCGCCGATGGTAAGTAGCCAGATTCATCCTCGCCAACCATCTGCCCATAGAAGCTAACTGGCCAACCCAAGGTCGGCTCCAGCTTGAATTTAAAATCAAAGCCTGCCAACTGGTTTCCCGGCTCATTCTCTGTCCCGGTATTATCTTTGCCAGTCAAACCATCCCAAAAGCTACTAAAAGATTCTGGTCGACCTTCCCCCCCCCACTGCATAATGCGAGACGCACCTAATTCTAACGACTGGAATGGCGTGAAGGTGAAACGGCCGCCGATAATTTTAGTATGTGGCACAGCGGTGTACTGATTCATTTGGCTGGCGGAGATCTGGTACTGCCATGGGCCGACCCAGCGCAACCACCAGGTCTCTGGCGCTGCCTGCTCTGCGCGCTGCATCAGGAAACCGGTCATCGGCCGCATGGCATCCCCGCGGATCAGGCTACCTTCATAGCCCGGTCCCCACCACTGCGGAACCTGACCAAAAGAGAGCCACTGGTTCCAGAACTTCACCGCACCGTATGCGCCGTTGGCGTTGAAGCGCGAGCCGTTGCTAATCCGCTCCCCTCCTTCGACGTTGCCCTGCAGGTGGACATCCCACCACTCACCGCTGTTATTGAACGCCAGGCCTAACGAATTATCCGTCGGCTGCGTCTGGCCAAACCCCTGCGGAGTGCCCGGCTGATCGGTTGAAGTGTAGCCGGTGACCCGGAAATCCGCTTTTAAGGCAGACAGTCGCTGGTTGATACGGGCCAGAACTACTTGCTCAGAAGAATAAGACGGCTTGGCCTTCTTTAGCGCCCGAGCAATCTCTTCCTGGCTCAGCGGCCAGGTCGACAGGCTCAGATGGATGACCCCGCGATCGGAAAGCCAAGCCAGGTCGTTACGCAAGTCGTTGTCATTTACCACTAACCCGGCTGCGTAAGCCTGGGCTCCCAGGGAGGAAAGCAAACCCAACGTCACGGCAATGCGCGCAATTTTTATCATTGTACAAGATCCATTTTCAGCCCCGCTGTCGTATCTCAATGAGAATGAGGGGAATACCAAGATAGAAAGCGCTCGCGGCACCAGCTGACTTCGCTGTGCAACACCGGCGAGGCAAGTACATTTACCCTAAGCTGCTTGTTAGCCTTATAACATCCACTCAGCTCACAATGTAGGCGAATTTTACCCTACAGGCTATCGATGAGACAGGAAAGTTAATCTCCAGGCGATATCAGCAGCCGCTGCTGGCCAACTTCTGAGGATATCCGTAGAAAATTGATAGATATCTATTGATGATGATCATCCTGGCCGGGTCGATATTGACAGCCGTTGAAGAGAACCTCTGTGCAACAGCAAGCGGCTTCAGCGACGCTACCGCCCCTGGCTTAACAGCTACCAGCGCACTGACTACCTGAACGACTTAATTTTTATCGACCTGTGGATGAATAATTGGTCAGGCCATTATTTTTGGCGGCGTTAAGTTTACGGGATTTCGGTCACAATTGGGAGTGTTGTTACCGAATATCTGCCAATTAATGCCGCCTGTCGTTCTACTGACAAAAATAAGCGGGTCACCAATTAAGATTATTCACTGATTTCCAGGATTAGAAATCTTCCCGGTACTGCTACAACATCACACATGCAGCTAACTGACTGTAAAAAAACGTCTTTTTCCATAGCTCATCATCATGCAAAAATCAGATGATGGCGTTATAGTCAACTACAATTTCTAATAGTTTCCTGTGTCTGGATATTCATTGAATGTGCATCAGGTAACGTCTCAGCGCATTTAAGAAACGTCTGATCAAGGCTATATCCAGGCAAATATGCAATAACAATGTAGTAGCACTTCATTATTTCATAAATATGAATTATCAATTACCGGGTATATAGTAGATTATTTTCTTATTTGTCTAATTAACCGGCGAAAACTTAATTTCCCCTGTAAAACAAATAGCGATTACCAGGCCTGCTTGTGGAGATCGGTACGCGTAAAGGGTTTATCCAGCGGCCCCACCGCGGTGGCAATTTGTCCCAGCAGGGACTGAGTCGGCGCTTTGCTGCCGCTATGTAAAAGGATAAGCGGAACCATCACCAGGCATGCAACACCGCCCCATGAGATATTCACGCTTTCCGGATCAGGGGTACGTTTTTGCAACACCAGGAACAAAGCGCTGCCAGCAGCGCCCAGCAGCAGGCCAGCAATCACTTCCGAGACGGAATGCGCATGGATGACCAGCCGCGAATAGCCCACCACGGCGGCCAGAATATAGCCGGTGGCGACAGCTGCTTTTTGCAAACCCGCGGAAAAACGCGCGCTGAGCAGCCACAGGAAGATAGGCCAGAAGGCCGCGGAGAGCGCGGAGTGACCGCTGAAGCCGGTGTAATCCAGCTCGCGAATACCCAGACCCCAGCCCATAAAGGCCAGTTTGGAGGCGCAGACGATAGCGCCGGTGATGCCGAACAGCAAACTCCACTGCCACGCCAGCAAACGCGACGTTTTACGCAGCATCAGGACAATAAACAGCGCCGCTGCGCTGGGCAGCAAAACGGTGCTATCGCCAAAAAATGAGATGAGTTGCCAGTTCATATACCTGTGATCCTTCGATGATGTCCACTGCCGTGCTCAGGGATTATCCGTAATGTCTGTACCAGCTCGCATGCCAATTCATTTCACATTTTTATGCATGCAAGTGAGATGTTTAAAGCGGAAACATGATCGCAGTCAAGTTTTATTTTTGGCTGTCGTTGACCGCTTTCCCTTCGCTTTAGGAATTGTCGCACTAAGTGACTATTCATAAATCATTATTGCCGCTACTCCGACCATTGCACCACAGAGGCCCGAGACAAACTACCAGAAGTCTCCGAAGCCATACGTTTCTTTACAATCGTTATAACATTCACGTTATGAATAATTTCTGCATAACGTTATGAGCGGCGTGCCGAAAGGCTCTGCCCTGCCGCTCATCTTTACGCCAGCTGTCAGGCCAGCATTTTTTTAATACTTTCGCGGAATTTGGTGCCTTCTTTCAGGTTACGCATGCCGTAGGTGACGAAGGCCTGCATGTAGCCCATTTTCTTCCCGCAGTCGTAGCTTTCGCCGGTCATCAGCATCGCGTCGACGGACTGCTTCTTCGCCAGTTCGGCAATGGCGTCGGTCAGCTGGATACGGCCCCATGCGCCCGGCTCGGTACGTTCCAGTTCGGCCCAGATATCCGCCGACAGCACGTAGCGCCCCACCGCCATCAGATCGGAGTCCAGGGTCTGCGGCTCGTCCGGTTTTTCAATAAACTCGACGATACGCGCCACCTGGCCTTCAGCCACCATCGGCTCTTTGGTCTGGATGACGGAGTATTCGGAGAGATCGCCCGGCATGCGTTTCGCCAGCACCTGGCTGCGGCCGGTCTCGTTAAAGCGGGCGATCATAGCGGCGAGGTTATAGCGCAGCGGGTCAGCGGTGCCGCCGTCAAGGATGATATCCGGCAGGACCACCACAAACGGGTTGTCGCCGACTACCGGGCGGGCGCAGAGGATGGAGTGGCCCAGGCCCAGCGGCTGCGCCTGACGCACGTTCATGATGGTTACGCCCGGCGGGCAAATGGCCTGCACTTCCGCCAGCAGCTGGCGCTTCACGCGCTGTTCCAGCAGGGCTTCCAGCTCGTAGGAGGTATCGAAGTGGTTTTCCACCGCGTTCTTCGAGGAGTGCGTCACCAGAACAATCTCTTTGATCCCGGCGGCGACGATTTCGTCAACGATGTACTGAATCATTGGCTTATCAACGATCGGCAGCATCTCCTTTGGAATTGCCTTTGTGGCCGGCAGCATATGCATGCCTAGTCCTGCGACCGGAATAACCGCTTTCAAATTCGCCATATTCATCTTCACCTGTTTGGTTGCAAAACACGCGGTTTTGCAAAATTGTACATGTCACAAATCCATTGGAACTGATAATACACGGATACTGCCCGGGCATCTGCCCGCCAAATTCTTAAATTCACTGTCACGTAAAAGAATACACACAACTCCCTTTTACCAACAGTTAGAAGTGAGAATAATCTTATTTTCGTTCAGGTTATTCAGCGGCTCGTTCCTTTGCGCCGCGCGATGTGGCTGAGAGGCCCGTCTATCGGGGTCTGTTGGCCGCCGGCCCCGCCGCGCCGCGCGTATGCCTGGAAAGAATAGATAGAGATAATAAATTTCGCCAGGCAATATATTTCAGCATAAACAGCCGGATATGACGACATATTAGCCTGAATCCGCGACGGTGAACTGCGATCCGCCCTATTCTGCACTCACTTCATAATATGAATTATGCCGGTTTTGTGAGCGGGCTTCGCGCTTCGCTTCTGCTCTGCGCATCCGCGCTCGCCGTGACGAACCGCGGGAGGAAGCCCTTTTGCCGCCCTCGCTGAAACGCAGCGGAAAAAGTTCTGATATCGGCAAGCTTATTCCATGGTCGCCGCCATGGTGTTATTTTTTCACTGTTCTTTTCCGGAACATAATTCTTATCGGTTCGCTTAATCCGCTGGAAATATATCCACCCACGGCAGGGCGATATCCGCGTCGTTATTGCATTTTAGACTCATCTTATCCATGATCGTGGTAACACATACCGCAGTCGTACAGGTTTTAATACATATGGAATGGATTGCCGATCCGTCAATCTGGGCAGGTCTCGTCACGCTGGTGGTTATCGAACTGGTGTTGGGTATCGATAACCTGGTCTTTATCGCTATCCTCGCCGAGAAGCTCCCTCCCGCCCAGCGCGACCGCGCGCGGATCACTGGCCTGATGCTGGCGATGGTCATGCGTCTCCTGCTTCTGGCCTCTATCTCCTGGCTGGTCACCCTGACCAAACCGCTGATTGTTTTTCACGACTTCAGCTTTAGCGCCCGCGATTTAATTATGCTGTTTGGCGGCCTGTTTCTGCTGTTTAAAGCGACCGTCGAGCTTAATGAGCGGCTGGAGGGGAAAGACAGCGATAACCCCACCCAGCGCAAAGGGGCGAAATTCTGGGCCGTCGTGGCGCAGATCGTGGTGCTCGACGCCATCTTCTCGCTCGACTCGGTGATCACCGCCGTCGGCATGGTTGATCACCTGGCGGTGATGATGGCCGCGGTGGTTATCGCCATCAGTCTGATGCTGATGGCCAGCAAGGCGCTGACGCGCTTCGTTAACAGCCACCCGACCATCGTGATCCTCTGTCTGAGCTTCCTGCTGATGATCGGCTTCAGCCTGATTGCTGAAGGCTTCAGCTTTATCATTCCGAAAGGCTATTTATATGCGGCCATTGGCTTCTCGGTCATGATTGAAGCGCTTAACCAGTTGGCGCAGTTTAACCGCCGTCGCTTCCTCTCCGCCAATATGACGCTGCGTCAGCGCACTACCGAAGCGGTGATGAATCTGCTGAGCGGGCAGAAAGAAAAAGCTGAACTGGATGCTGACACGGCGTCGCTGGTCGCCGATCAGGATCAACATCCTCTGTTTAATCCGCAGGAACGACTGATGATTGAGCGGGTGCTGAACCTTAATCAGCGCAGCGTCAGCAGTATTATGACGTCGCGCCATGATATTGAGCGCATCAACCTCAGCGCGCCGGAGGAAGAGATCCGCAGCCTGGTGGAGAAAAATCAGCATACCCGGCTGGTGGTCACCGGCGGGAAGGATAATGAAGATCTGCTGGGTGTGGTGCATGTTATTGACCTGCTCCAGCAGTCCCTGCGTCAGGAGCCGCTGGATCTGCAGGCGCTGGTCCGTCAACCGCTGGTCTTCCCGGAGGGTCTGCCGCTCCTCTCGGCGCTCGAGCAGTTCCGCCAGGCCCGCACCCATTTTGCCTTTGTGGTCGATGAGTTTGGTTCCGTCGAGGGGATTGTGACCCTCAGCGACGTGATGGAGACCATCGCCGGCAATCTGCCCAATGAGGTGGAGGAGATCGATGCCCGGCACGATATTCAGCATCATCAGGACGGTTCGTGGACGGTCAATGGTCATATGCCGCTGGAGGACCTGGTGCAGTACGTTCCGCTGCCGCTGGATGATAAACGTGAGTACCACACCGTTGCCGGTCTGCTGATGGAGTATCTGCAGCATGTGCCGCAGGTGGGGGAAACCATTGAGATTGACGGTTATACGCTGCGCACGCTGCAGGTCGACAGCCATCGGGTGCAGAAGGTGCAGATCGTCCCGCCGGTAAAGCAGGATGAGCTGGATTATGAGGTGTAATCGTCAGGCATAAAACGGCCCGGGGTATCCCGGGCCGTAAAATTGATAGCCAGATATCCTGTTTAATGCCTGATGGCGCTTCGCTTATCAGGCCTACGGGATGGCGAACTAATCGGGGTATGACACCCACCGTATAATCCAGGCCGGGTCAGACGCAGCCGCCACCCGGCATCATTGTGACATTACGCTTTGACGATAAACACAGCCCGTAAACTTCCGGGCCGCGGTGGTAGGAATTACAGCTTATCGAGCAGCTTTTTGGCATCGTTGCCGTCTTTGCTGCCTTTATTACGCTCAACCCAGTCGTTGAGGCGCTGCTTCGCTTCATCCTGCAGCTGTTTGCGCAGGATCTGGTCGACCTGCAGACTGTAGCTCAGCGACTGCCACTCGCCGTAGATGCGCAGCGGGATAGCGGTCTGTTTCAGGCGGTCGATAAGCTTGCCCTCCCCTTTCCAGCCGCCGAGCACGCGCACGTTGAAGCGCATATCGCAGTTCTCTTTCTGCAGATCGAGCTGTCCTTCGCCGGTCATCGCCATCACGTCGGACTGCCCCTGCAGGCGGTTCAGCGTCACCAGCCCGTTATCCAGCGTCAGCCGGCTGCTCACGGAATCCAGGCGGGTGGCATTGTCGTAATTTTCCTGCGCCCGCACGTTGGTGCTGCGCTCCACGGCCTGCTGCACCAGCTGCTGGAAGTTCAGCCCTTCGGTGCGGGTATCGGCCATCTGGAGCTGAGCCTGTCCCTGCCAGTGGCGACGGAAATCATCGGCGTCAATGCGCGTTCCGGAAAATTCGCCGCTCAGCGACAGCTTGCCGGTCAGGTTTAAGGAATAGTTAAAGGCTTTGATCAGCGAACCGATCTCCACATTCTGCAGCGCCGGCTGGAACGTCGCCAGCGGCGTGTCGCCGCGGGCATCCAGGGTGCCAGGGAGAGAGAGCTGCCCGCCATCAAGATTGCCCTGCATTTTGCTGACCGTCAGCAGCCCCTGCTGGTTGCTGATTTCGCTCTGCACCTGGGTGAAGTTCAGACCGCGCCACTGCAGCTGGTCGGCGCTAAGAGCCATTCGGCCGTTGAAGCCGCGCAGGCTCTGGTAATCTTCGCGCTCATCGCTGTCGGCGATCACCGGGCGCAGCGGTCGCGTCTGACTCTGGCCCTGCTGACTGGCGCTACTGTCCGTCGCCGGCGACCTTTGCGCCAGCAGACTATCGAGATCGAGAGTGGTGGCGTGCAAATCCAGCGACCAGTCCGGGCGATCCCCCAGCACCACGCTGCCGCTGCCGGTAACGGTGCTGCGGTTAGCCATCAGATTCAGGTTGTCAAAACGCAGGGTCTTGTCATCTTCCTGCCAGCTGGCCTGCAGACTCCCCTGACCATTAATGCCGTCCGGTGGGAGCTCGGCGCCGCGCAACTGCCAGCTAAGCTGGGTAAAGTCGGCTTTTAAGGAGTGCGGATAATCGCCGCCCTGCACGGTGGCGGAGAAGTTCAGCGCCAGGTCGCGCTGGTCACGGTTCACCCGGCCGGAGAAATCCACGGTGGCCCGGTGATTCTCATCCTGCTCCATCTGCAGACGGATATCGCGCACGGTCACCTGCTCGCCGTTCTCATGCTGGAAGAAGAGCACGCTGTCGGCCACCTGCAGCTGACGCACATCGTAGGACCATCCGCGATCCTCCGGGGCCAGCGGCAGGGTGTTGTCATGCGGCACCACCGGCGCTGAGCTGTCGCGAACCGCCTCGGTTTTCGGGGTCAGCTGGATCACCGCGCCCTTGAGCATCACCTGCTTCACCTGCAGCTGATGCGAGAGCAGCGGCAGCAGCGCCACGTCGAGGCGCATATTGTCGGCGCGGATCACCGGCTCTTCGGCGCCTCGGGCGGTCAGCGTCATCCGTCCGCTGAGAATGCTGAGCTGCGGCCAGACGTGCCAGCGCAGCGGGCCATCAAGGTCAAGCTGATAACCGCTGCGCTCTGCCACCTCATGCACCATATAGGCGCGAAAATCGTTGGGATTGACCAGCAATACCAACGAGGTAAGCCCGGCGACAATGACCGCCAGCAGGATCATCAGCGTTGTCAGTATTCGTCTCATGGCACCCTCAGCAACACCCCGTTGACGTTATCAATCCTTGTCGATTCGGCTCGCCACCGCGCCCTGCTGGTCGCGATATTTGGCGTCTTCACGGCGGTTATACGGCCGGGCCGCCGGGCCCGATAACGGTTCAAAGCTCAGCGCGCCGATGGGCATCCCCGGGCGCAGCGCCAGCGGCAGCTTACCGGAGTTGTAAAACTCAAGCACGATGCAGCCGGACCAGCCTGGGTCGATACGGTGCGCGGTAACGTGCACCATCAGCCCCAGGCGCGCCAGCGAGGAGCGTCCGTCCAGCCAGCCTACCAGGTCGGCAGGCAGGGTGACAGACTCGTAGGTCACTGCCAGCGCCAGTTCGCCCGGATGCAGGAAAAAGGCCTCCCCTTCCGGCAGGACGATCTCTTCGCTCATCACGCGGTCCAGCGCGGCGCTGACCTCGGCCTTCGGGCCGCTTAAATCGATAAACGGCGCCGTGTGACCACGGAAGGTGCGGAATTTATTACCCAGCCGTACATCAACCGTCGCGCCATTAATACGCTCAACGGGCGGACGCGGATTGATGGCGAGTCGCCCTTCATCCAACCAGGCTTCGATATCTCGGTCACACAGACGCATGGGCTTTCTCCTTATAAGGCTGCTTCCCGCACGCTTCGCGGCGGAGAGGGCAACAGGGCTACTCTTTGCACGTTACACAATTCGGCCAGGTTATTCAAAGAACTGACTGATTTTGGCCTTCAGAATATCAATAGCGATGCGGTTTTTGCCGCCGCGCGGCACGATGATGTCGGCATACTGCTTCGACGGTTCAATAAACTGCAGGAACATCGGGCGCACGGTTTTCTGATACTGGGCCATCACCGAGTCCATGGAGCGGCCGCGCTCGTTAACGTCGCGCTTAATACGGCGCATGAGGCAAATATCGAGAGGGGTGTCGACGAAAATAGAGAAGTTGAGCTCGTTACGCAGGCGCGCGTCGGTCAGCAGCAGGATCCCTTCAAGGATAATCACCTTCTTCGGCTCGACGTGAATGGTGTTCGGCGTGCGGGTATGCTCGACGTAGCTATAGACCGGCAGTTCAATCGGCTGGCCGCTTTTCAGCATCTGCAAATGCTGGAACAACAGACTGTGGTCCATTGAGCTCGGGTGGTCATAGTTGGTTTTGACGCGCTCTTCCATCGACAGATGACTTTGATCTTTGTAATAGCTGTCTTCCGGAATGACGCCAATATGTTCGTCGCCAACTTGTTCACGCAATTCGCGATAGAGAGTACTGGCGATAAGACTTTTGCCAGAAGCCGATGCGCCGGCGATGCCTACAATGACGCACTGATGGGACATATCAGTCATAAATTTTTGCGACCTGATTAACCTGGATAGAGATGGAGGGTGGCGGCGGACCGCCAAACGCGGCAATTATAGGGATTTCAGCGTCCCGATACCAGTGGTATGCGCCCCGGGCGGCTATTCCGCCGCCGGCGCCCAGTCATCGGTATACCAGATATGCAACAGCGCGTAGGATCGCATCGGCTGCCAGCGGCGGGCATAGCGGGCGATGGCGGCCGGGGTCATTCCCGGAAAGCGCTGTTTAATCAGGTAATCATCCGGCAAAAAGACATCTTTCGCCTGCCAGCCGCGCAGGGCAAAGTAGTTTGCCGTCCAGCGGCCAATCCCGGGCAGGGTCTGCAGTTGACGCAGCCCGGCGTCAATATCCGCCGGCGCCGTCAGGGGCAGCTCGCCGCTGAGCGCCGCCCGGGCGAGGTGGATCAGCGCCTCCGCGCGTCGCAGCGGCATCCCCAGCGCCTTCAGCGCCTGCGGATCGGCCCGGGACAGCGCCTTTGGCGTCGGGAACAAGACATATCCAGGCGCCTCCGCCAGCGGTTCGCCCCAGCCAGCCGCCACTTTGGCGGTGAGCCGGGCGGCCATCGCCACGCTCACCAGCTGGCCCAGCACCGCGCGCACCGCCTGCTCGAAGGCATCCAGCGCCCCCGGCAGGCGCAGCCCCGGCCGCGCCTGCGCCAGATCGCCCAGCGTGCGAGCGACCTGCCGCGGGTCGCAGGCTAAATCAAACAGCTGGCCAATTCGCGCATAGCAGATCTCCGCCACCGGCTGCAGTCCCGGGGAAAGGGTCACCCGCAGGCCCTGCGCCTCTTCGTCCGGCGCCAGATGAATCAGCCCGCGGTGGCCTTCCACGCCAAAGCTGCGGCTGTAGCCCCCATCGTGAAAACGCTCGACGCCGGCGACCGCGCGCGCCTGCAGAAAACCAACCATCCATGCCCAGTCATAGGGCGGGGTCCAGGGTAACAGCACCATAAGCTCTCCTTTATATAGCGTTTCAATGATAGTCGCCCTTGACCATCAGCGCCTTGCTTTTAAATTCCGGTTGTCGGCATGGCGACGATCCGCTAAAGTCGCCCCCCTTCTTCACCGGCATGGGGATTTTGCAGACGATGTTTATTGGTTTTGACTACGGCACCGCCAACTGTTCGGTGGCCGTGATGCGGGAAAACACCCCTCAGCTGTTGACACTGGAAAACGGCAGCGCCCTGCTGCCCTCGATGCTCTGCGCGCCAACGCGCGAAGCGGTCAGCGAGTGGCTCTATCGCCATCATGATGTCCCCACCCACAGCGACGAAAACCAGGCGCTGCTGCGTCGGGCCATCGCCGCCAACCGCGACGAAGACATCGAGGTGCTGCGCAACAGCGTGCAGTTCGGTCTCGCCTCGCTGCATCAGTATGTTGAAGATCCGCAAGAGGTCTACTTCGTTAAATCGCCAAAATCCTTCCTCGGCGCCAGCGGGCTGAAGCCGCAGCAGGTGGCCCTGTTTGAAGACCTGGTCTGCGCCATGATGCTGCACATCAAACTGCAGGCCGAAAGCCAGCTTCCCGAGCAGATCGACCAGGCGGTGATTGGCCGACCGATTAACTTCCAGGGCCTCGGCGGCGACGACGCGAACGCCCAGGCGCAGGGGATCCTTGAGCGGGCGGCTCTCCGCGCCGGTTTCCGCGATGTGGTTTTCCAGTTTGAACCGGTTGCCGCCGGGCTCGATTTTGAAGCGACCCTCAATGAAGAAAAGCGGGTGCTGGTCGTCGATATCGGCGGTGGGACCACCGACTGTTCCTAGTCTGTCAAGTATGTACACCGCACTAACCTACTGATTCATTGGGATTATTTTAACTTCCTACAATTAATGCCATAAGTAATTTGAAGATTGGTTCAAGTGCTTCATGAAAAAGTGGAACACCTAAAAATCCATCAACCAATGGCCCGATTACATAAGCAAAAAAAAGTATAGACGCTAACACTACCATAAGGATCGAACGAGCCGACCACCCATTTTTTTTAATGTCTTCCCTATTAGTGTCATTGGCTTCTTTATTTTTCTCAAGTTCTACATTGACTTCTTTTTCTTGTTTTTTCTGGAAAAAAGAAAATCCAGTTTTTACTAGTTCTATGATTGCAGTAATCATTATTTTACACCTACGCAATATTGATAGAACTGCTTCCCCTTATGACTAATCATATTACTTCCAAAAAGTACAACATCATATGAAAACCCGTCATATTCCCATTTCAAAATATCACCAATTTTCCATTGCTTTTGCTCATATTGAAAAACAACATTCATAAATTGTTTAACATTGGGATCAAGCTTTTTGAGTACTTTCTTCATTTTCTTGTGAGTGAGATGTACAATCACTTCAAAATTATACGAATTGCCAAATGGTACAATTCCATCTAGTTTAATTTTACTTACATCTTCACCATAGTGATGTTCTTCAATATTCATTATCTTCCCTTCTTAACTGAAAAGTGTCCCTGTATTGTTGAAACTATCATTCGTACACCCTTCTCTCCTTCTGAATAGAAGTCATAGATCATTTTACGTTTTTTAGATTCTTGAATACCAATTACACGTTTTGTTTTTGTTTTTGTATCTTTCTTAGTTGTATCAATTAGTCGCTTCTTACCACCAGATTCAACTACTTTGTACTTTTTACTTTTAATATTTGCACGCAATCTAGCAATGTTACCTTGCTTAGTTAATGGTGCTGCTGATGTATTAACAAACTTTTCAACTGATGCAGGTTTATTGATAATTTCATATAGGTAATTATTTTGAATATCTTTAACTCCAATATAACAAGTTATTCCCCTGTTTCTTTTACTGAATTTAAAATAGATTGCTTTACCCGTGAAACTAACACCACCTTTATCAATGGAGTTATCTAAATCAGTTTGCATTTTAATGGCTAATGCTCGACTTTGTGTTATCAATTCATTTTGAAATTCACTTTTAAGTCTAATTCCCTCTTTATTAATATATGTGATTGTCTCGCGTAGACCTGTTATTTTACTCTTTATCTTCATGTATACTCCTTGATATGGCTATATTATTTATAATTAACTCTCTCTAAAATGTCTGTGAGAATGCCCTTTAAACGACGCTTCTCACTTGCAGACGGTGCACGTAATTTATTAAGTACAGCTTTGTTTAAACAATTTGAATCAAGAATGTGGTACATAATCAACATTGATTCAATGAGTAATGTTTCCTTCATTGTTGGGAAACACCATAATATAGTTTTGGTGTACTCTTCCCCACTTGCAATCATTTCATTAACCGTCTTACTACTACTCGTATAGTTTCGCCATCCATTTTCCTTTGAATCAATTTTAAGTTTCTTAATATCTTTAACTCGTTGCCATATTTGTTTTGCTCCGAAATATACCTCTCCTGAGTTGGGAAAATAGAACATATAAACATATCCCACGTGTGATCCATCAAGCATATCTTCTTCACACCAATCATCAGTGTATTGCCATTCCTTTGACATATAATCTCCATAAATATTCCATAAACAATTAACTATGGAGTATTTATAAATGGACTTAAAAGAAAGATTAATCCAATATGAAGGTACTAAAGAGTATCAAAGAACATTGGGATATTATCGTAATGATAAATTCTATCCCTATAAAGATTCACTTGGCAAGTGGACGATCGGATATGGAAGATTGATTGATGGGATTCAGGATCAATATAAAAATGGAATCACTGCAATGGATGCAGATATATTACTTGCAAAAGATATTGATAAGGCAAAGAAACAATTGAGTACCCTCAATCTTGGTGTACTTCCACAAGACATTGAAGATTATCTCGTAATTATGTTGTTCCAGCTTGGATTGGGCGGAGTACAGAAGTTTAAGAAACTACTTGCAGCCGCAAAAGCACATGATCGTAATGGTATTAGACGTGAATCAGTTGATTCCCTATGGTATCGCCAAACACCAAATCGTGTAAAAGATATGAATAATAATTTAAAATAAGAAAAGGGGCATTATGCCCCTTTATTGTTTAACAGTGTTTTAATCTCTCTAATATCCAGTTTAACATCAGTAAGTACCTCACGAATTTCTTTAATTTCGTCAACATCATCACGTAATTCACTTATACGGATTTCTGCTGTACTTACCTTTGTTTCAAGTTCCTCGATACGTTCAACCATATCGTTTCTACCATTCAACCAAGTTTTAAAGAGGAAAACAACAAACGGTACAACAATTACCGACATCCACCATTCCATAGTATATCCTTTTATTTTTATAATTACTATGTTATTTATAGTTACTATATTAATACATATTTTCAATACATGGAATATTAATTGAAGTAAGTCTACTACCAGTAACAGAATATCGTGAAGTCCATTTAGAGTTTGTACGACCTTTTGAACATTTAACTTGATTACCATTCATCATCAATCCGGCCCATTTTAAATAGTCCTGTGAACCTGATACGGTACTATCATATCCATAACGACCAAGCATTACAAAACGATTCCCAATATCTTGATAATCCCATGATGGGTTATAATTGAATCCCGTATAAACGAATGGACGTTTTGAAGTACTAAAAGTACATTGCCCCGCTGCATTGAAGAAATTCAATCCAGTTGATGGATTTGGTTGTGATGCGGCAAAAACTGCAATCTGCATAGTTACTGTTGCACTCTCATCATCACCATTCTTATTAACACATGCAGTTATGTTATTACCATCAAATTCAACTGTAGTACCGTCTTGTGACCAACGGGCAAAACAAATATATCGATTTCTATCAATACCATCAAATGTGGGCATAGTCCATGAACCATTAACCGTTATTGTACCGCGATAAATGCAATACCCAATTGATGATGTATTAGTTATGGCAAGAAAGTTTGATGAATCTTGAATATATAAGCCATGAGTACCAGAAATTGATGATGGGTAAATTTGCCATACCGCACAATCAAAAGTTCTTGCCCTTCCCCAGTTATCTGACCACCATGTATTCATAGTAATTTGTGAACCATTTACTGAATATCCAGAAAACATACCAATTGTTGGTACAACGTTTGTACCTCGATATGTACTAAAAACACAGTCCTTTGGAAATACCACAATCTGACTTCCTGAAACATGGTTATTAATTGTATATTGGTTATTATCCCATTGTGTTGATAGTTGGTTTGCAAAGGCAGGGCATCTAAGCCCTGCCGTAATTTCCATTGCTGGACCACCATCATTTAAATTTATATAAAGTCCATTTGGCATTACCATCTCCCTAATCTAATCATTCCGCCACCTGGTATATTTACTGTTACACCATCATTGTTAATTGTTACAACGTTACCTGTACCATTAAATCCAAAGTTACCATTATCTGCTGTAATGTTACCCCTTACTGTAACGTTATTAAAAATACCGGTACCATCTTTTGAAATTAACCAACCAGTTTTACCGGTATTCCAGTCATAGTTATTTGACGATATAAAGTTACCAATTTTAGCATTAGTAATACTACCATCTACGATTTTTGCATCATTAATACTTGCATTTGCAATCTTGGCATTAGTAATGGCACCATCTGCTATGTAAACTGAACCTAAACTACCTTGTTGTATCATTGCGGTTTTGATATAAGTCTTTCCGTTGATAACACTGAATGGTGGAGTATCTCCTGCCGTTGCTGTATCCGTACCAGAAATAATAAACTTATTTGCTGCAAAGTACACTGCACTAGTTTTTGTAGTACCGTCACTTGCTAATAGTCTAAATCCTGCAACCTCACCACCGGCATTCACTGATAGAGAATATGAGGAATCAACACTACTTTTATTTGCTTTCGCTGCCATTTCAACGTTCACTGATGCAATATTATCATCAACCTCAGATTTCAATTGAGTAATCTGTAGTGTAGTTGCTGTATTATTATCAACAATTGTTTGATTCATTTCAGTAATTTTTGCATTAATATCATTATCAATTTGATTTTGAAGTACATCAATCTTAGTATTAGTATATTGACTACTCTCATTAACTGCATTTGCTAATGTATCATCAAGACGTTGATCAAGATCTAAAATATTATTAATTTCATCGGCATCTTCTTTTGTGAATACATATTTTGACTGAATACCAATTTCAATTTCATTTGAATATTGAATATTGTCCATACCAAAGGCATCAAATAGACCAACTTTAACTTTATAATTACCATCCTGTACGTTTGGTACGGAATCAAATTCCGGTTTATTACTCACATACGTTTGTGATGAAGCATCACTAGTTAGTACAATACTTGCTCCTGCATAGTCTGGTTCAGTTGATTCAATCCAGTTAACAAATAGATTACCAAAACCACCTGATAAACGTACTCCCTGAACTAATCCACACTGTTTGTTTTCAACTGTTATTTTGACTTCCTGTGAGTATGTACCACTATTGAATCCCTGTGCAGTAATACCAATTGTTGGCTTACGAATACGGAGATTATTCAATTCAAATGTATAGTTAAAATTATCTTCTTTAGTATAGTAAGTTGCTTTTAAAGTACTTCCATCATAAATCTTAATGACGTAATGTTTGAAATATTGTGAGAATGATAAACCATTAACTTTAAGATTACTTTGATTATCCCACTCAAGATTAAAATCAAGTGCCGTGGTTTCATATAATCCCGTAGTGGCATTAGTTAATTTCAATCCCGTAATTGATGGTAATGTAAATGCAAATTCTGGTGTGATATTACCAAGTACAGCTTTTACTGAAACACCCCCAACGATATTAAATGCAGAAACACCAAAATCATATTTCTTATCATAGTCTAGTCCATAGATATCAAACTCATAAAGTGTTGGTACCGTTTGACCTGCAATAATCCAGTTTGTTGCACCAGATTCGCGATAATACACATAGTATCCACGCACATTTGGTGATGGACTTGCACCCCATGATAGATTCACTACTGAACCAGTTGTAATATCGCCTTTACGTACTACTTGTAAATCTACTGGTGGTAAAATCTCGCGTCCTTCATTTGGATTGATTATCCCACCCGGAGACCAAGTACCGGGATCAGTCCCATCAAAGATTGCATCTGGATATTCAACACAAGTTACTGTGCAATATCCAACATTTTGTTGATCAGTTGCAATTGTTTTTGAAAGTACTTTAAACTTACCTGCAACCATTAATTCTTTAAAATCTACATTAATACTATCCCATACTTTTAAATCCCATGCATCGGGAGTTGTGAATGTTAAAGTACGTTTTGCAAATTTAGTTTTACGTAATTCTGCATTAACGAGAATTGCAAGAATATTTTGATCATAAACTGCCTTAAAATCACGAGCAAGAGTAATTACCATTCCATCTGATTTAATTACTTCATCGGCATCAATATCTGATGGTAATCTTAGTACTTCATCTGCATACATTGACGATGGTTTAGTAAAGGATGCATCAATTGTATTATAATAATCGGATGTACCTGATGTGGTAATTGTGGCATCACCGACAATATTTGATTCAGTAAATGATGCAACTGATAATGTTTTACGATCAACTGTTACATATACTTGTCCACCATGAATATATAGAATACCACCAAATGCCTGTAAAATACTTTCAATATTTTCTTTATATGTACTCTGATATGACATTGCAATATTACTTGTATATCCTTGTTGGTAGCAATATTGACTTACTTCATAAAAAGATTGTTGATTAATCAATGAAGGATCAATACCCATCCCATAAATTGGATTTACAAAGAAATCATAAATCTGTGATGCAGGGCATGAAGTTGCAAATGTTCTTCTTGAGTTGAAATCATAAATGGATTGTCCTTTCAATTCTACTGTCATGTTGAAATTATCATTAGTTAGAATACCATCCATTGTACTATCTTCAGTTTTATAAATTACTGATGAAATTGATACAACACCTTTTCCAAAGAATTTATCCGTCCATTTTGGTCCTGCATATTTTTTTGCAAGTTCTTTTGTTGTGTTGTAATCACCACCAAAACGTACTTCAAGTTGTAGATATGGTGCAAATTTTGAAATAATTGAAGATTTTGGTACAACACCATCAGATGTAATTGGAACTTCAAGAACTGGTTCACCATCGAAGTAAATTTGTTCAATATGTTTTCCGGTACCCGTCATGGACACAACTTGCTCACTAAAGAAATATTGTGAACTACCATTTGGTACGTTATACCAGTTATTGATTACTGATGTGAGTACAAAAGAACCACCACTTCCATCTGGTTTATGTGGACCAGAACCACCATAGATGATAGGTAATCCACTTGTGGGGCTTGTTGATCTGCTTAACGCCTGTGAAACGTCACTATATCCCGTTGTAGTACCAACTTGACTCATTAGACTTGTTGCAACTAGTGATAATGCACCCGCAGCAGCACCCCATGCCGCAGCAACTGCAAGTGTTGCACCACCTGTATAAACAGCAGCAGCAACCATTACTGCTGTAACTAAAGCGGAAAATAAACCGCCACCTGAAACACTCATTATTTTATCCCTCTATAGTACTTTCCATTCTTTTTCTTTGTATCTAGTTTAAATTCACTATGATCTTCATTAATGCAAATTAAACGATTAGATACGATAATTCCCATTTGAAGTGGATTATCATTATCAAGCCATATATCACCATCAATGGGATATTGTACTTCTTTGCATTCCTTGATTATAATATCTTGAGTAGAATTGAAACCAAGTTCGTGTAATTGTTTAATGCCTTCTTTAAGTGTTGAGTACTTTGCAACTGTTGACCAGTTTGTACCACATAGTAAATCTACAATTCGTAATGCCACGATATTGCAATCATTTTTACCGTACTCATATGGGTTATTTAATGCATCTTCAATAATTTCCATTATTTCATTATGAATCATTTTTTCATTCTCCATTCTTGATCAGCTTTATTCACCTGTCCAAGTAAACTCATAAATTCATCACCCGGATAGTAACTCTGATAGACTGAATTACTTGCAAGAGTACGGGATTGAACATCAAGCTTTTGATAGATGGAGTTGATATTAACTGTTAATTCTGTAATGGCCTGTATTGGATCGGCTTTTGCTTCACAGTAATCAATAAATCCAGTGAATTGTAATTGTGAGTAAATTGGATTTGTTGTATATGGATCAAGTACTACTAAGTAGATATTAACTTTTGCTTTAAATAGTTGTCCAGAAAGTGCCATCATTTGCATTGAGTTATCAATATTACTAATCTTAAATGAAATTGAGTTATTACTAATACCCTTCTCTTCACTAAATGATGGTAATGAATCTTGAATTATATCTGGTGCAGATTGATATATTACACCACCCATTGCAATTTCTTTAAATGCATCAGTCCAATGAATTGCAGATTGGTTTACGGGAAACACATCAAAACAGGTAACATGTTGACCAAGCATCATTACATCTGTGATTGTTAATTTAGTTTTATTTTCTCCCTTAACTAAGTTGAAATACTTGATTAAATTTGGATTAGTTAATAGTTCATCCATTAGAATTTCTCCCTTCCAGTAAATTTCATCTGTACTACATTAGTTATTGGAATTGAAAAATCATTTGATGCATCAAGTTGTGCATTGAGTACTAATCCGTTATATACCATCATTTCACCTGCCTGTATTCCACTACGTAATGCAGGAAATACGGTTACCGATGTATTTGTGCGTGCGATTATTCGATATATTTTCTTATGGTTTGAAAACTGGATAAGTGTTCCAAGTTCCAATGATTGAGTACTAGTAGGTATTTCAATATTACCTGCCGCTCTAGATGAAGTACATGAAACTGCACCCGTTTGTGCTCCACTATATGTTGATAAATGACCAAGGGGGAATTCAAAGTTTTTACCCTGCCCATATTCTCCAATAAATGCCTGTACTTCACTGCGATTTTTAATATTAAAATTCAAGGTGAATTCAAGTTCATAATATTGGATACCTGTTAGACGTTGTAAAGATTGTCCAGTCCATGATACTTGCTCATATTTAGGTTCATTACTCTTTAGAGATACATTTGAAACCTTAATGTTATTTGTGAAAGTAAGCATATTAAATCCTTTTGTTATTTGCTCTTGTATTTATAATGAAAAAAGGGGCAATGCCCCTTTCTTATGAGTTACGACGTTGAGAATCTTTAACTGCTTGAACAATACTATTTTGATGTTTCTTGAGTTGTGCTTGAAACTCTCTATCATTAGTACCAGAATAATAGACATTCATTGGTGCACTGATATTTGATTCACTAATAGTACTTCCCTTCTCTTGATTATCAAGAAAGTTAGTTAGTTTCTTATTTGCTTCTGGCTGTACTACACGTTCACCAGCTTTAAGCATGAATGATTTATTATCATAACTGGATGGTAAGTTATCAATACCACCATGAAACTGTCCACTACTTGCACCCTTTGCAGTTGATATAATACTCATACCCATTGCTGCAATTTGTGCGTATGCAGGTATATTTTGTGGGAATCCTAATGCAAGTGCTTTTGCAAGTGCTTCCTGAATGGACATAATAGTAGTACTAATTGATAATCCACGTTGTACCGCAAATGCCGCTTGTGCTGCTCCCGATGACTTATCAAAAGCATCTGCCATTCCTTGACCAATAGTACCAAACGATTCTTCAAGTGATTGCAACTGTTGAGTAGTTTTCTCTCTCTGAATTTGTACAGCTTGTGCAGCATATTTTGCAGTGATCTCTGCCTTACGTTTTTCATAGTCTTCATGTCCTTGAAGTAGTAAATCATTCTGCTGTAACTGTAACTGCATTTCCTGTTGATTAGCTGCAAGTTTTGCTTGAGTTGTATCACTACCAACTGATTCTGCTTGTTGATTTGCAAGGAATCCCTTTTGTTGATCATTGAGTGAACCAGATTGTAGTAATCCAATATTTGTTTTCAATTGCTGGTTTGGATCGGAATAACCAATCATTCCATTAATCATTTGCTCACGTTGATATGCAGCATATTTGGATTGTTTATCTAGATATCCATCAAGTTCTTTCTGTGATAGTTTTAGTACTTCTGCATTCTTTTTAATTTTATCAGTAATATCTTGTTGCTGGCGATCAAACACTGCTAATTGACGTTCACTAGTACCAATAGTTGCATCAGATGAAATTGCATTAAGTTCTTTCTGTGCTTTCAAACGATCTTCAACGAGTTTCTTCTCTGCTGCTGCGGCCTTGTTAGCTGCTGCTTGTGCCTTAGCCGCTGCCGCTGCCGCTTTTGCTGCTTCTTGTTCTTTATTCTTCCATCCATTATTTGGATCAAGAATTACTGTTGCAGTTTGAGTTGGTAATGTATTATTAAGTTTTGGCATCTGCGGGCCGGTATCTTGTCTAAATTGTTCAGCACCATCAGACATTAAACCCATTACTGTACTCAATCCGGGGAACATGTGAGTAATTTCATTGATCTTGATTTGTAAATCAGTTGCAGTTTGTAAAATATCAACAAGGAAATTTGTTGAGTTTACATTTCGCATTGCATCAGCAAGATTATTAGTTGAAGTAACTAATGGTGTTAATAAATCATATAAGTATGTTTTACCCGTATCAGTTAATGAAGATAGATTTTGGTCAAATGTGGCGAACTGTGCGGCCTGTTCATCAGTTACTGAAATCGATTGTGCTTGGATTTTATTCCATGCCTCTTGTGCATTTGCAGAATCATTTAGTACTCCAGTTAATCGACTTGCATCACTTGCTAATGATTCTAGAAAGAATTTTTGATCTGCATTTGATGCACCGGCTGCTCTTAATTCATAGAATGCCTGTATTACCGCCTTAATACCACCATTTGGATCATTTAATAGTTTAGTAAATTTCTTTGGATCTAAACCAACTGATAGCATATCATCAGCAATACCACCGCCATTACGATATGCATCGGCCATTTTATCTAGTGCATCTTGGTTGATATCGGCCATTTTATCTGCACCAAGACCAGTTATTCTAAATGCCTTTTCAAGTTTCTGTAAGTCTGAAACTGATATTCCAGATTGTTTTGAAAGTTGATTTAACTCTCTAACAGTGTCATTAAGTTTAAGTACTAAACCACCTAATGCAGTTGCAGCTAATCCAGATATTGATATTAATCCAGTTAGCCCGCTTGTCATTTTACCTATACCTGATGACATTGCATTAGATGCATCACCAATACCACCACCAACATTTTTACCAAATGTACCTAGTTTCTTTTCTGCTTGGCTTATTGCTGCAACTAATCCAGAACTATCACCATTAATTTCTATTTCTGTACTATTTCTTCTTGCCATCTTTATTTTTCCCTTTGGCTTGAGCAAGTGTTTTAATTATCTCACCCATTGATTTAATATCCCTTTCCTCTTTATCTTGTTGTAATTTAAGCCTTTCATTGTATCGCTCTTTAGTTGTTTTTGAGTCATCCAATATACCTAAGAAGTCGTAATCCGTTATCTTAATACTCTTTGCAACTTCCTTAGTCATTCCTGGATTATTCATAGTAATTGAATGGCATAAATTGGAGTGAAATAACATATCAATCTTAGTACCGGAAGGTTCAATATATGTGTCATAAACCATTAATGCATTAAAAAGGTCTGGATCAATTGTTTCAAATTCTGCGGGGCTTAAACCCCGCTTATTAATCATCTTTAGGTAATAGCGAAATTCTGGAGACTCAATTACTTTTTTTCAATCTCATCAACTACATCTGCACTTTGAGTTAGTTTTTGAATTGCTTCAAATAGTACTTTCTGATGCATGAAATCAATTGCACCAACATTAATACGCCCTTCAACATCAGTTTCAGAGAATATTGGATCACCATTTTCATCTTTAACGCAATACACTAAAGTACTTGCCATAGTGTCACATTTAAGTAGATCTACTGCCGATGGACGATGGATATATACAACTTCACCAACTAGTTCAAATTTTTCAAGTTGTGGTTTTAATTTTTGTTTTAGACTTTCTAAATTCATTTTATTTTCCTTAAAAAAATGGGAGATAAATTATCTCATCTCCCATTATTTAGTTATTCAATTAAACCAGAATCAACGGGACCGCCGTCAACTTCAATGTTAAATGCTTTCTTAACTGTTTCATTTTGATCGCCACTAACTGATGCAGTTGCAATGAATGCGTTATATACAACAAATGCACCAGTTGTATGAGTTGCATCATCAAAGTATTCAATCTTAACTTGACAACGTTTTTGTTGATCTGCAAGAGTTTCTAATTGTTGATGTACTTCATTATCTGGAATCCAGTGTACACTCAATTCAACGGTTGGAATTGATTTAGTACCCAATAGTTTACGATTATATGAAGCGTTGAAAACCACTACATCAATTACAGTAGATTCAAAACCAGAGTTTGCGAATGCTGCAAGGGATGGGATTTCTTTAAAGTCGGTTGCAACTGTAGTACCTACTGAACCAACGGAGACTTTAATATTACTGCCGCTAAAAATGTCCATAGCCATTTATATATTTCCTTATAAGTTATATGGAGGGACTTTCCTTGTCCCTCACTGTTTTATTTATTCGATTTTAATTGTTCAATTTCTGCTTTTAGTTCTGCAATTGCTTTCATTTGCTCTTGAACGGTTGTTACTAAGTCTGCAAGTACAGCAATGTTATCAAGATTAAGTACTTCAAACTTATTACCATCAACATCAGTGTTTTCACCACCATAGAATGTGTACATATCATCAATCTGTTGCATTTGTTGTGCAACAAAACCACGTTGGGTTCTTTGTTGACCACGGAAGTTAAATTCCACTGTACCAATCTTACTAATACGTTCAGCGGCTCCAGATTCTGCCTGTACAAAGTTTTCTTTTAAACGAACATCAGATCCTTGTACCTGCAACGTACCATTAGGTGAAACGGTTGTACCATCACTGTTAAAGAACCAGTTTTTATCACTAGCAAAACCATTTAGATTCAATATTCCATAGTTAGACGTACCAACACGTTCTTGCATGTATAGTTTAAAGAATGCCCCATCTGAATCTGCATTTGCTCCACGACCTTTTAACACGGATTTTATTTGTCCTGATGTTACATAATCACCATTTACCGGGGAACTAATTGATCTATATGATGCGATAATATCATACCCACTGTTAATACCATTTGGACACATTGGACGCATATTGAAAGTTTGTATACCAGTCCATGTATTTCCAACATCAGTTGTACCAATTGAAGTCCAATCACCCCATGTACTAGTAGTTGCAGATGTAGATTTTCCATAACGCATATATGTACGTAATGAATCATATGAATATAAAGTTTGAACATATGCACTATCTGAGACCCCATTCAAACGGGTAGTAACACATTGAAGCCAGAAATTACCAGTTACACCTGATGGTTTACTTGTAATTCCACTACCACCACCACTTGTTGCACATATCCATACTTGTTCTTGTCCCGGCGAGGTTGCTGGTACGTAACAAGAATTAAGGCTTATTGCCACTCCAGTAATATCAATTGCCGTTCTATTGCCACTATATCCACCACTAAGATTAACAGTGTTATTTGTAGTTAAAGTACCATTAATGGTGGTTGCACCAGATGTTGTTAATGCACTACTAATCGTTGTTGCACCTGCAATGGTCCATCCACTGTTATTACCAAGAATTTGAACAGTTGAAACTGTATCACCAACGGGGCGTAGATATAAACCAACGTTACCGGCTGTTGTTCCAGAGTTGGAACTGATTATGAAACCACCATTACCATTATCGCGTAAAGTACTATTAACAATTGTTAGTTTCTTCTCACCACTAGTACCAATAGTTTGGCTATCAGTCCACACATTACCATTACCATCTAATAGTGGAATAGTATTACCAGAAGTACCAACATTATAGGTTACAGATGAACCAGTTGTAGTATTAGTTAGTAATTCACTATATGGGATTGTTACAATATCAGTTGGTGCCGTTGTAGTCCATGATTGTGTTGATGTTTTAGTACTAATATCACCAAGAATATATGTACCACCACCACTAATTGCATTAATCATTGCATTAGTACCACCCCAATATCCATTTGGAGCAATTATATAAACGTCAACTGATTTATCTGTATTAACAACCATACCCATTCTTAGAGCAGATGCAGTTGAATATGTTAAACGCGTATGTGTTATATAGTTTGCAACATTTGCAGATGTTACTGCTGATAAGTTACGAGAACTTAAAGTGATATAATCAACATTAGTTACACGAGAACCATAACCACCTGAACCATATACAGTGAATTCAACATATCCCGATGAGTTACCAGAATCTTTTAATGTTGCTACTTTATAATAGTTGGCACTACCATTACTAATTCCGGGTAATGTTAAGCGAGCAATGGAACCATCAACTTCTGCTTTTGAATATACTTCAAGGTTAGTTCTTGCACCTGCTGCTGTCCCTGCACCTGTACCACCATTTGCAACTGTTAGATTATTTGTTAGATTAACGTTGCCCTGTACGTTTAAATTACCACTAATTGCACTATTACCAATTAGAGATAAAGTACCGGAAGTTTGTTCAACTAAACGTGTTGTATAATCTGCTGTACTATTATTAAAGTGAAAATCAATAAATGGTGTTGCTGCTGATAGTTCAAGAGAACCAAATGAAACTGTTGAAGTACGTCCAACACTTAGTGCATTACGTGCACCATCAACTGTTGTTGACCCTGTACCACCATTTGCAATTGGTACAACACCATTCAATTGTTCACTCCAATCAGTCCATGTATCACTTGTTGAAGTATGAGTTACCCAACGAACGTATGATTTTTTATTTACATGACATACAATGGTTTGTCTATTTGTCCAATCATTTGCATTTGCTGCTCTAATGAGTTCAACATAAAGTAGAAAATCACCAGTTACTCCTGCTGGTTTTTCGGTGATTGTGGAACCACCACCCGTTGATGGACAACCATATAGATTTGTATTGCCGGGGGAACCATATGGAATTGTTAATGAGTTTAAACTAATTGCTTGGTTTTGAATATCAATTGCATCTTGTTGTCCAATATAACCACCACTCAGATTTGATAATTGATTTACTGTTAAAGTACTATCAACAATCAATGCACCAGTCATTGTATCACCAGCTTTTTTCACTCGTGTTTCAATATTAGTATTTAAATCACTATTAATGGTATCAATTTTATTATCAAGAGTTGAATCTTTAGTATCAACTTCTTCTTTTGAATAAACGTCAAGATTAGTACGGGCATCTGTAATATTCTTTGCACCGGTACCACCATTTGCAACAGTTAGTGCATTTGTTAGTGTTAGAATTCCAGTAATGTTTAGATTACCACTAATTGTACCACCACTAAATGGTAAGTACTTTGAATCTGCCATTGGGGAAGTTACAATTCGAGTCCACGCAGTTGACCCATTCTTTGCATAAATTGCAAGTGCACCAGATTTAGTTAATGCAATTGAACTATATGTATCTCCATCAATTAGGCCAATACCCATAACATCTGAACTAGTGGGGCTAGTAGTGCTTCCAGATGGGATCTTAATAAAACTATTACCTGCTGGTGTTTCTGGTTGATATTGTGGTACAGATGTTCCATTTGAACCAACACCATATGAACCCTCAACTAGTGGGATTGCAGCAACTGCACGTGCAGAACGTACCATTACATTCATTGTAGTGAATGTATATGTTTTCTGTACTACTGCATCTTTATCACCACTAAGAGAAAATGAACTAATTGCACCATTAAGAATGGAATAATCAATCATACCCTCTTGATCGGTTTGGTACTCAATAATTAATTGAAATTCGGTTTGATTTTTTGCTGCCGCGTCCAAAAACATGTGAGTTTCATTATCGGGAATGTAGTTTACTACAATCTCAAGATCGCCAACCGTTTTACCGCCGACTATCAAAGTACTATAATCACTGTCATATACTTCAAGCTTATTTGTTTCTGAATTAAATGTCACACTAGGCATTGCTGCGAGTGCTGCGACTTGAACATTTTTGTAGTTATCTGGAATTAAGTTCCCTAAGTCTGTATTATAATATAGCTTTAAACCATTCCCTGTAAAAATATCACTCATTTATGTTCCTTATTATCTTTTTAAAGTTGCTATGATATTTATGGTGAACACAAGTGATATTCTTCCCGTTGTTGGATCATCAACAATAGTACTATTACCAAAATCTAAACCAATTAGATTTACACCTGCTGGTGCAAACTTCATTTTAGTTTGGGTTAGTACATACTCAACAATTACATCAAATGTTTCTGGAGGTAATGGATTTTGTGGAGTTGAACTAATTAGAAATTCAAAACTAAAATCCCCCTGTTGACGCGGAATTGCTGCATAATCAAGTGCTGTATATTCTTGTGTTACTCCAACTAGTGAAAACAATGATTGAGTACTACTAATCTTCATTGCCTTTCGTAGTGGTTGAATATTATTTAAACTTTGTGTTAATGTATTTTTTACTACTGTTAGAAGTCCCGACATTAATAACCTCCATAATTGTTATATAGAGATTCACGAATATAGACTTCAACTATTCCACTTAAATCATCATATATGTTATAAATTGTATAATCAATTCCATCAATGGTTACTACTAGATCAATTGCAACTAATGAAATATCTTTTTTGTTAATTGAAATGTATGTTTCTGTACTTTCAATCATACCTTGAGTACCACTATCAATGACAACGGGGCGAACATCTACAATGCCTGTAAACGTCGCCCCGTTAATTGTGATAGGTTGACCAAAGGCATTCATAAAAGTGGAATCAATTTGATTACTTGTAAAATGCCTCATGGGTATTCCTTATGCTTTGATTTTGATTTGTACGAAGTCAACTTCACGAGCGATTGCAAAATCTAGCCATTGGTGAGACCAAACAATCATGGTTTGTTCAGAACGTTTAGTGGTATCATCAAAATCTAGTTCTTGACCTTCAACCCAGTTTGCAAAGATAACTGAACGGAAGTCACCAATTAGAATGGTGTCGTCTGCTACTAGAGTACTTTCAATTACACGTACTTCATCGTTTAGCCACATGTCATAACGATGTCCAGCAACCATTGCTACTGCTGCAACGTTATTTAGAACTGCGGTTTGACGTAGACGTGCTAGAGTTTTTGGAGAAACGATTGCAACACAACCATTTACATCAACATTTGCACTACCAAGTTCAGCAATTGCAGATTGAACATCAGCTTCAGTAATAGTATTTGCAACTGCGGTTTCAACTACTGGTACGGTTGCTTGAATGTATTCAAATACAGCTTTTTCTAGACCATTTGAACAGTAACGTAATAGTTCATCAGTAACATAACGATCAATGTTGCTATTAGATAGACGCATTGCTTTAGTAACTGGAATACCAGCAGCAAAGTGACGTGGTTTTAGAGTTACTTTATCGAATGAAGCAACAGATAGACCAACTTCTTCATCTTCTGCATAGAATTTAGCAGCAGGAGCAACACCAGTTGATTTAGGTACAGCAAGATTACCACGACCAGCTAGGCCACCGTATACAGTTACTGGTAGGGTACCAAGTACAGAACGAGCTAGAAGAGTACGGATATAATCATCAGTAGTTTCAGTTTTTACTGCACCAGCAGCGGTTACAGTAGAAGTAGTATCGTTAACACCACGAACCATTTCGTTTAGGTCAATAGTGTAACCACGTTCGCCACGTTCAAAACCATCTAGTTTAGAGGTATCTTCCATAGCAGTTTGGATTAGAGTTTTTTTCATTGTTTCGATTTCCTTATCGATTGGTTTATTATTTGTATTTAGGGAGCGTTTAAAGTCCTCAACACTCATTCCTGATTTAATTGCTTCTTCTGAATCAACTTCAAGTACTAAAGCAATTGATTGAAGTTCGCGAACCCGCTTCTCTTCTACATCTTTATTTATAGATTCTTTTACTGCACTAATAATAGTTTCAGTGTGTTTTTGAAGTGAACGCTCAAATGATTCTTCAACTTCATTTACTTCTTCAGTTACTTCAACATCTTCTGATTCAATTTCTACTTCAGTTTCTTGTACTTCTACTTCAGCATTAATAGTTTCATCTACTTGTTGAACATCCTTGTTTTCATCTTCCATTTGGGTTATTTCCTGATTAATGTTTTCACTATCTGTATTTATAGATCTTCCAATACCCACTGTATTATCTGCACCAGACGCAACCGTACTTATCTCATATGGCGACCAACGTTTAACTACAATTGTGTTTCCATCTAAGTAATAGTCATCAATGTTATATCCAACAGAAATTTTGGTTCGAATGCCTTCTTTAATCATTCCAAAAATAGTTGGGGCGGTTCCTAATGCACTAAAGCGAACAGTTGCACGGCAAACTTTATCCATATCAACTGATGCACTTTCAACTACTCCAACTTGACGCATCATGTCATGTTCAACTAGTAAAGGTGCACCCGTATTTAGACGTTCAAGATTAACGTTTTCTGGATTACATAGGAGTACTTCGTTATAAAGTACCCCATCAATTTTACGTATAACTGGTTCTTCAGAGGCAAAAGATAATTTAACGGTTAGTGTTTCAGCATCAATTGCATTATCAATCTGTGTTTGATTGATCGTCCTCACTTGATTCTTGTTCATTTCCATCTATTTGTTCTTCCTTATCCATATTTTTCTCTTTATTGATTTCCTCCATTACAATTGCAGGGTCATAACCCATTTCAGAAATTACCATCTGACGACTTTTTAAACCGTTCTCAATGGCAAGTACTTCAGTTTGCAAATCTTTATATGGGTCCAAACTAATTGCTTTAGTTGGTACATATTGTGCGTTGGTTAGTAAATCAAAATCACTAAAGTTTAAATCCCCTAGCTCTGGATTATTTATCATTGCCGACTTTAGCCATTCTTTATAAAGTGGTTTAAGTACGTTAACTACTAACGCATTTGTACGAGCTTTGAATGTACTTTGCTGTAATTTGTCAGTAAGTTTTGCGGCACTGAATGATGCATTACTTGTATCTGAGGTTAGAGCTTGTTTTGTAATATCTAAATCCATTGCAATCATCATTAATTGATTATCAACAAATTCACTAATACCATCAGTAGTTTGTGTTGGGTTAACTGTTTTAATGTCTTGGCCCGGTTTTAATTCAACTACTGCTGCTGGATCTAGATAGTCGGTGCGATAATATTGTGGACTACCATCTTCAGTTGTTAGATCAACATTATTAACTTCTCCACTAGTAATGAACGCCATCGCAGACGCTGCTACTTTTCGTGATGTAATGGCCGCAACCATAAACTCTTCAAGACCTTTTAATTCTTCGGTACTTGCATGTACATCAGGAATACCACGTTGTTGTGTTGGGAAGTCTAGTTGATACAAATGAAGTATTTCATCCATTGGAACACGTTCACGATTACCAATATCATATGTGTACATGATTGGGTTATATCGAGTAATCCAAACTGCAAGAGGTTTATATGTATTGGCCTCATATTCAATTCCATTTGAAATGAAGTTACCATTATCAAAGTATTGATTTAGATATACACCAACACGCATTGAGTCAATGATTTCAACTTGTGGTAATGAGTTTTTACTCTTATGAATTCGAATAAAACAGTCACCATCAATTGCTCTAGTACGCTCAACTAGACGGGTAAATGTACTAATATCCATATCACCAGCAACACTAAATGCGGAACAACTTTCGGCCCATTTATAAAATTCACGTTCAAGTAAATGATTTATTCGTTGATTCTCTTCATCATCATCACTAATGTGAACACATGGACGGATATAAAGCCCTTCGGGACCAGTTACACCAGCAGTGTTAGTACTAATATATTTTTTAACAATACCATTTTCTAATGCCAATTGACGCGATACCGCAACACTTACTGGAAGTGTTTTGTTTATAATGGCATTAATATTACCTGCCTGATTACCACCACTAAAACCAAATGAGATGATTGGTGATTGATTTGCAAGTGCAAGTGTTCCTTGAATTGAACGTTGCATTTCATTCATTTTACGTTTTGGTTGTTGGGGAGCTTGTTTTACAATCTTTGGTACTTCAATTGTTGGCTCTTCTTTTTTTCTTTTGAACCACATTACTTTTTACCTCCAAAATTTGTTATTGATTTAATTGGTGATCCAGATGAGGTAAATCCTTTCATGTCTGCAAGTAATGCATTGGCACGTAGTACATACATACGGCGTAATGCAAGTAGTGCTTCACTGCTTTCAAATGTTAATGATTTATTTTGTATGGTTTGGGAAATTACTCCACCACCAGTTGCACGTTGTAAAATAACTAAATCAATTTCTTCAATTATTTTCTTTAGTGAATTATAGGTTGACGCTTTACTAATGGGATTGATTAAGTCAAATTGATTTACTCCATATGATTTTGGACTGTCAATGATTGCAGTCCATATACCCTCTTCCCAATTATTTGTATCAATAGCTGAGAAGGGATATGTATATGAAGTTTTAATTCCAGTTGGATCAATTAGATCAATATTTGAGCCATCTGGATAATCAAAAATAATTGTTTCGCCTTTAATAATGTCACCAGTTAGTTTTACTTTTCTTACTACTGCCATTTTATTTCCTTATTTAAAAAAGCCTCCATTACGTTTGTGTACTACTTGGCCTTTCTTAACTACTTCTTTATCTCTGTTATTTATAGTTTCTGGTTTCTTATTTTTCATTTTGTCATTGAATTCTCGCAATGCTCTAAATGGTTGTGAACCAAGTTTAGATAAGTACCAGTTAAAACATATTAAAGCGTAATTAAAACAATCAAGGGCTTCATTGCGGTCATTACTAATTTTCTTAACCCATGCCCAATTACCATTTTTAATGATTCTCTTTTCACTAGTTAATTGCATCATGTAATCATCTGGTAATGTATGTGAAAAATGTACTTGCATCTCTTTAGTATTATCTGCGTCTGAGACAGCACGGTTCACTAATTGACGAATATTACTCTTACCTAGATTGACATTTAGATTTATCAATTGGTGTCCAGCGGTTTTTGATTCTTTAAACAATGGTGAAGTTTGTGATGCACTACCTTTAATTGGTTTGAATACTTTTGTATTTGAACAAAATCTATAGACCGTGTTAGTTGCATTACCGTTACTGGAGTCAACGAAACCTGCTAGTACTTTAAGAGGTTTCCCACCAACTGTTTTAAAGTTAATTTGGGAGAATGCATTTAATTGATTCCATGCAGGGGCTTCAATTTTTGTGCAGTCGATAGAGTAAATGGATCTATGATCAAGTATATAAAGATTCTTTTCACTAATACCCAGTGTATTTATCTCAAGCCTATCAAGCTGCTGATCCACACCTAGTACTAATCCAAGTACATCATCTGGTATATTCTCAATATCAATTGAATTGTCTCGTAAGTTTTCTAGTAGTATTAAATCATGGTCTGTATTTTCTTTATCAATGTATGGTAATCCAAGTACGTTGTTATAAAAACTGGCAAGATCAAATGTGTAATGTGCTTCTGCAAAGTCAATTACAATTGATTCAATAGATGAAACGGGCGAGTATAAACGAGATATATGATAACCCGATACATCAGTAACTTCAGGATTAGTTGCAATCCACCTTCCTTTTTTAACAATTCTATTTCTTTGTGCATCGGTGATTACTTCTGCACATTGTGGACAATGTAATTTAGCAGTTGATGCATCGGGAATACGACGACGACCACCATCAATTACTTTCCAATCAAACTTTACATTTTCAAATACTAATTCATGTTCATGATTGCAATGTGGACAAGGTACATAAAACTTCTGTTTATTACTTTGTTCATATTGTTGTGTGATTAAATCATTCTCATCTAGTGGTGTACTACATACCATTATTAATGGATTACTAATCGCTTTTGTACGTTGCTCTGCTAGTTTAAGTGGATTACCTTCACCATCACCATCACCATCCACGTTGGATATCTCATCCAAAAATATACGTGGTATTGTTGGGCCGCGTAGACCAGATGCAGCACCAAGGGATACAAAGTACGTAAAGGTTCCATCCTTGTTTTGTTGCGTCTTATCGTTATTGGTAAAGTTCTTATCATTCTTATTTGTGACTAAATCTTTAAGTACCGGACACGCTTCAATTACTGCTTGCCATTTACCTGTACGAAAACGGGAAGTAGTTGCAGCAGTTGCTCCACCAAACATCATATTTGTTGGATCAGTTGCCATGAAGTAGTACATACTATTCTGAAGTACAGTTGTTTTTAATAATTGTGCCGAACTCATTAGTACAATCTTTCTGTACTTTGGATTTGTAATATCATTTATTGGCTGTTTTTGAAATTCATAGAACCGTACTTTCTGTCCCTGTAAGTTACCATCTGGAAATACTAAATTATTTTCAACCCATTCACTCGGTGTCATCTTCCGTGGAGGTAGAATTGTCTTCACTGTCTTCTTCAGAAGATTCAATATCTTGTTCTTCTCGCTCATAATCTAATGTCCCTATTTGTCTTAGTCCTTCATCAATTGCTTCCTGCAATTTTGTTTTCATTCTAATTGGATCGTCTGCTGATTCTGCAAGTTCTAGGTATACGCTTGCGGGAATACTTCTCATCACTTTACGGAATTGTGCAAAGTACTCAGTCAATACTACTTCAAGTTCATCGGTACTAATCAATGAACCACTTATAGTTTTCAATTCCAATTCTTTTATGTTGGCCTCTGCTTCGAGTTTACGTAGCGTTGCCTTTTGTATATGTTCTTTAGTGTCGCCATTTTGCAATGGTCGAATAATATTAGTTAGTAACCAGTCATCAACTAATTTCTTAGGCCACGTAATATCAAGGCCACGCTTGGCCCAAATACGGCTGACTGTACTATTTTCAACACCAAATCTATCTGCGATTTCCTGCCATGTATAGCGGGAACCATCATCTTTTTGTCGTGCCATTTTTTCTCTCTTCGTTTATTGTACTAAACGGTTGTTAAACTTTTGTTTGTTTTACTCAAAAAATCTTGTATATTTTTCACAAGATTCGCGGCGAAACTCCGCTCGATTTGGATTCTCGCGGAGAACCTATTCACCGTGCTAATCATTAGCCTGCTATGTGTTTAGGATACTAAACCATTTTGAAAATGAATTGAATCACATCGTTGATGTAACGAGGGCTGAACGTTTCGGTACTACCATCATCCATCAATGATTTGTCGATATAGTTGCGAGGGATAGTACTCTTCAGTTCTTTTTCAAGATTGAATATGCGATCACCATCTGAAGTGTATGAATAGATTACTTTACATTGTAGTTCTGAATGCTTATTGATTGCCTTACATCTAGCGGCTGCTGTCTTATTAGTGATGCCGAACTTATATCCAATGAGTACATCTTCATGCATTAGCTTGAGTACATAGAGAGTTGCTTCTCTATCCTTCCTGAACCCTACACCAAAGCAGTTACCACAATTCATTCCACGTAATGCATCACTAACACGCTTATCAACTATGGTATTACATAGAGTACAATACATTCTCATCGGCACTTTAGTCTCAGTGAATGTCTGTGGTAATGGTATTAGATTTGGACATACATCTTGTACTCTATTAATGTAATCATTATCAATCCATCTATCATGTAATGGTTTAACTACTCTTTCCTTTGGCTCGGTTATTACCTTTGGTTTAGCTCTTGATGGCGTACAGGTACAACGCTTTCCACGTTCACACACATTAGCGAAACGCATTGATATACGAGTATTACAACCGGTACAGAACATATCTACTACATCGTTATATGCAGTGTATGTACTCATATCTGGACGCATTGTATGACCTTTAGATATTAAAGTACTTAGTGCTTTATCTTCAGCTTCTTTAAGTGTTAACTTATTTGATATTCTTTTTGTCATTGTATCTCCATATTTGAGAGTACTCTCACCAATCTATATTCAATTGGTAATCCATTAATGCTACTGCTCATTAATAGTTCATCTCGCATGTCTCTTAACATGAGTAGATGCTTAAGTTCTGATCCCTTGTATGTATCAATACAATGAATGGGATAGGCAGTGCGACCAATCATAAAGCGTGATGCTTCAAGTCTAATGTATTTATAGTTGAGTACTAGAGAGTATCTATCAATATGTGCCTCATATGCTGCGTCAGTGACGATATGAGCGTACATAAGTACATCACCGTGGGATGGTTCATATCCACTGGTGTGATAGCTGGTAGACGTTCTGGTGGCGTTATATATGCCATCGGTATAATGAAGGGAGGTTGTGATAATAGTCATGGTGTACTCCTATGTTGTTTAGAGTATTTACACCATATGTAGACGCCATTGCGGTAACACTTATTGAGTTAATGATCTTAATAAATCAGTTCAATAAGTGTTACGCAGTAATGAAACGGGTATGATATTCGGTGTCTGATTATAGGAACCAATACAAGATTATTACACCCGTTGACATAAAAAAGCCCACTTAACCGTGGGCTTATGTTTATACTTTCTTGTAGTTGTCTTGTACTATCTGCTTGAAGTCCTGCTCTGTTCCGTTGGGGTACTTCTTCTGATATTCATTGAAGTACTTCAATGATTTACTATTCATCTTACCGCGTAGATTTAGATGGAACTCATCACCATCCCACTTTGCATTAATGGGATATGTTTTACGATAATCCTCACTATATGCACGTAATAGTTCATCAACATCTTTTAGTTCTGGATTCTTATCAATCAACTGCTGATAGATTGGATCACTCTTCAATGACTTTGTAAGTACTTTATTAGTCACTGTATATGTACGGCGTTCATCTTTCTTGGAGTCTACTAAGACAACTTCAAATGTTTTATATCCCTTTGGTGTACTTGAAACGTTAGCTACGCTTCCTGTATGCCCCATAGCGGAGAGTAATTCATCAACTGATGAAAACGTACCGCTTTCTTCAACAAGCCGTTCTAGTAGCTCCTGTGCCTTCTGTGCACGTTGTTCCTGTGCATCATTTACTACTTCCTTTAATGCCATGCAATTGGCAATTAGTGTATCAATCTCCTGTACAGTTACTTTTGAAAATGCATTACGACTAGATTCATCTGCCATTAACATACTAACATGGAAGTCTTCATTTAGTAGTATTCCTAACATCTTTGCTGTTATGTTCATGTTTCTCCTTTATGTCCCATTGTTTACCACCGTGTACTCTAACGGTGCCACTGATTTCTTTACCATTCTTAGTAAGACCATCATAACGAACATCGATCTCACCACTGGGTACACGTTCGCCATTGTACCATGTAGCAAGGCAAACACCATGAGCGTATGTAGCACAAGTACCATCAGGTTGTGCAGCACAACCGCTTAGAGATAGTACAAAGATAATTGATGCAATTAGTTTTTTCATTTTATTCCTTATGCCCCTGTCATGCAGAGGATGATGATTATTATTAGTAAAAGTGTGGTTTCCATATGATACCTCGCTTGTGTAGGGATATCATACGTACTATGGGATGAGGTGTAAACTACTAGAAATCAGGATCTAGTTACTAGATTTATTGCGGGGCTTCTTTGGTGCTGGTGGATTTAGTATATCTTTGATTGCATTGAGATTGTCATTAGCTCCACTCTTTACACCATTTGTATAGTACTTCTCAAGTTCTGCTTTCTTTGGATGAGTAGTAGTAACTCCAGCAATGGAGCTAATGTGAATCTTGTGACCATCTACTTCTGCTCTAAAGTTCAGTGGGTTATTGTTAGTTACTTCCATGTAGTTTCCTTTTGTTATAAAGATAGTTCATTAATTTTATCTTTAATTAGTTTAATTTCTTCGTAAAATTCTTCATCTTCTGGTATATGGTCAATATGCCATTCAATCTCACGACGTTTACCATTACGTAGTTCAATGATTAATTCAATCTCATCTCTCGTTTCAAATAAGTACGGAGTTTCAATCCGTACTTTCTCATCCACGTATAGTACATAATAGCCATTATCATATTGTTGTAGTGTAATCATAATTATTCTCCTATTGTGATTATAAATTTTCTTGGTAATGACTTTGCCATTGCCGCTTTAATTGGTACATAGTATTTATCAAGATGGGTGAAATATCGCACGTTATTAGTACGCCCAAATGAAAACATCGCTGGTTCATCAATTCTGATGATTTCCACGTGATATGTACCGGGTGGAATGTTATATTGTTTTAATAATTGTTTGAATTGTTCCATTTACATGCTTCATTATTTCAATCTGTGCTTCACATAATGTGTATGCATCATAAAGTGTACTTTCTTGAAATAGTTCCGCTTCACTTAGTTCATATAGTCGTGGTATTGGATATGCTGTAAAATTCTTTTGATAAATTCTAAAATTGGATGATGGTGTGTAGAGCATTGAGTTTTTAAACTCATCAGTGTATCCATAAACACCAGTAGTCGTTACTGTGATTATACCAATATCATAGTAATGTTTTGTTAGTGACTGTGTATATTCAGTGTTTAAGTACTTCATTGTTTTCTCCTGTTCAATGTATTGTATTTAGTGATGAGTGGTGTTTTTCAACCCTCAAATGACCAACGGTACGAATATGCATCCGTACTTTTTCATTTTATCACTTCTGGTTGAAATAGCGTATGACACAAAAACGTTAATTTTCTATATAAACAATACAAAGATGTGTCATATCAAAGTAGTCCAGTCCTCGAGAATTTAACGGCCTTAATCCCACGAACAGTAGTTGTTCTGTAACGGTCATAACTAATGAACATCTGAAGGAATGCGTCAGCGGCACGAGTTGAAGTTAGAGACCCATCATTATTGACGAACTTAGCATAGTTACCCCCAGCCATATGTAATTCATCATCATAACGTTGAAGTTTGATAGTTTTTAGTACAGACTCTGCTAGAATCTCTTTTTCGTTATTAGTAATAAAATCACGACCATTTGAGATTTGAGTATAGATTCTTTCAATCTCATCGGTGATTAAGTTACCAAAGTTGTGATTACGAATATCAAAAGTAATATCATTTAGGAATTTCTCTGGATTATCTTGTTTTGGTAATTCTTTCATTACGATATTATTAACCATATCACGATTACCCATTGCTAGAATAATACGAATCTTACCTTTTAGTTTTTCTTCCTCTGGAGTATAAATTGATTTTGAATCGAATTTACCAGTAGTTGGATCATATTTCTCCACGATTGTTTCTCTTGCGTTTGCTAATGACAATTTTTTAGCTTCACGACTGTTCTTTACTTCCTCACGTATATCAAGAGAGTACGCATAAGTTGTATCATTGAATTCAAAACCATAACGTTCCAGTTCAAATAGATACATTTGATAATCAAGTTGTTCATTACTACGACGAATATCATAACGTGCATAATCAATTAGTTGGTAATCTGCAACATATTGATTAAATGTAGTATCAAAACGAATCATTTCACTAAAGCAAGTATTTTTATATGTATTTTTAAATGCAGTCTTATCCATTGCTCTTGATAATTTACGGTTTGCAATATCAGCATTTTCTTTACTAATACGAATGTAATCTTCAGCAGTTAGACTTGATTCAGAGAAATCAACAAATGTGTCATCAATAACAATTTCTTTTCTAAAGACATATGTATTAATGTTTGCTGCTTCTCTCCAACGGTTAGTTACTTGTTCAATTTGTTCAGTAGTAAATTTAGTATTATCAGTGTCGATGATATAAACGTTAACATCTTCGAACTTATCAGTAAAGTTCAACCCTTCAACTACTGAAATAGTCCCAATGATATAATTGCAATTACCAACAGTAGAACGTTTAATCAAATCGGTAATTACTTCACTTTGTTTAGTTTCAGAAGTAATTACGGTAAATTTAATACTACTAAAATATTTCATAATATCAATAATATCTTGTTTGGAGTTAACAAGGATAATTCCCGGTTTTGCACTTTCTTGAATCTTACTATATGCAAGTCCTAAATGATTTCTATTAAAGAATACACTTAGATTCTTTTTAAATGGATAGTGCTTACATACACGAATAACTTTATCAAATTTCACACTACTGAAGTATTCAGGACGTGCGGTACCACTCATGAAGATAACACGTTTGAATAGTTTCATAATTGCAAACACTGAACGAATTGCTTCAGGTCTAAAGTCACCACTATTATATAATACGTGACATTCATCAACTACTAGAGTCATTTTACTATAGTCATAGTTTAATGCTGCTTTATTCTTCTCTCCGCCTTTCATTACATCATTTAGTAATGTCTCTGCTTGGTCATATGTAGCAGAACCATAAAAAATATTATTTGATGGATATAGTTGTTTAGTTACTGGATCAGTTTTAGTAGTTTGTTCTGCAAGTAGTGTATATGGACTTAGTACAATACTCATTGGATCATGTTTGAATGTCCAAGATTTACCAGTCCCACAATCACTAATTAACATATTGATTTTACCATACTCAACATCTTTATGAACCTTCCCATACTTTTCATTTTCAATAAGTTCATAATACTCCCAACCATTATCCTGTGCTTCTTTCTTTGCAAATTCAAAACGATTGAATGTATTATCAAATTTAAAAGATTCATCATTCTTTGGTGCATGTTTAATCCAGAAATCAGATGGTAAGTGCTTATTATAAAAACCCATGTGATAGTTATTACCGCAGTAGTTCATATAACGTTGACTTGCATTCATCATATGACTCATTGCACGTTCATATGTAGTTTTATGTTCGTCATAACGTAGAGTACGTTCAACATATTGATAATCATGAATACCATTTGCCACACACCAACATGCGAATGTAAATGCTTTTGGACGATCAAGTGTACCAGCCATTGCTGCACTAACGACATCAACATAATCAAGAATTACATCATCACTATAAGCATGGGTAGTATACGTCTTGTGCTCATCGATAACGAGGTTTCTACGAATTACCTTTGGAATGGTATTAATATCGAAGAAAACGCCGTGTACGCGTTCTGAGAAAGCATTTGAACGTTTACCAATGGGATAGCATGGCATGATTTGACCTTGGCTTAAGGTAAAGCATGATGAGTCGTTTGCAATTGGTGCAAAGTACGCTTTCATGTCTTCTTGACGTTGTTTCCACTCTTCAGCCTGAACATCATCAACAAGTGGTAGCATAACACGAAAACGTGGATATTCTGGTGTACTACTATATGTACTATAAATGAAGAAATCATAATCATTTAGAAACTCTTTAACTTTCTCAATGCTGATTAATTCTTCACCTTCTTTGTTATCGATATCAAGAATGAACATTGAACGAAAGACGGTATTTGCATCATTACGTTTTTTGTAACATGCTCCACCAAGAAACATAGTACGTTGTAGTTTTCCATTCTTATCTAGTTCTTTCCAGTTATCAATATTGCCCCATGTATTACAGAAGTCATCCCAGTCTTGAGAGTAAGTGTTCTGTACCTTCTGTCCAGTTGGTTTGATTTCTCCATCGACTGTGATGTAGTTAACTGATTCAGTGCGTGTGATTGTAATTTCGCGATTCATATTTTTTCTTCCTTGATTATTTTTTATGACACATCTTTGTATTGTTTATATAGAAAATTAACGTTTTTGTGTCATATCTATTTGACGTTTAACGGCTTCAAAAAACTCATGCCACTTGATATTGTATCCTGCATCTGGATAACGTAGATTCATTTCATTTCGCCATGGACCAAACCATTTACGATTTAGTACAACCTTGGTTACATCTTCACTGTACTTGTAGATCATATCAACTGCTATAAATGTACCACCATCAATTACATCTTCAAGTACACGACAGTTAACAAAACCATGATAACCAATTACTATTCCTTCTTGATACTCTTCAATCATTTTGAATCTCCTAGAATTAGTTGTTGATTAATTAGGTATTGAATTGCTGCTGCACGTGTTTTACATTTACCGTCACTAATTAGTTTATCTAGTAGGTTAACTTGACGATCATTTAATTTTACACCTACTTGGTTTAATTTTACTTCTTTCATTATGTTCTCCTTGAAAGATATCTTTATTTGATTTTCTCCGAGTAAAAAAGCCCCCGAATGTCACGTCGGGGTACTTTGGAGGAGATTTAAATATGATTCACTTTTATTTATCAAAAAGTGATAAAAACGTCTTGATAATGTTATTATAGCTCATCGATATGGGATTTTCCCATTTCTTTATCTTTTCTGTGAGAAATAACGCTCTAATGATTGTATTATAGGACATAAACCCTGTTTTGTCCCAACTTTCACTTTTATTTATCATTTTAATATTGAAAGTGACGCCAAATACGGGCAATTATTGATAAAACTACTAATATTAGTAGGTACCCCAGAAAACCAAGCAATGCGTACTCAATCCATCCCGTTACCATTAAGGTAAATCCAATCATAATTAGTACTACATCAAATATAAAGTTAAACATGTACACCTCCTTGTGTTCATGTTTATTTATGATTATCTTACATTTTTGAGTGCTAATGAAGTTGCTTGATTGATAATACTTCCCCAATAGTCTAATGCTTCCATATCTGGATTACCTGATATAGTACCATCACGATTGATTGAACTTACTGAACGTAATGATGTTGTTAAAGTATTAGTACCGCCTGTACCCGTTCTCTTACTCTCTACATCAATAATTACAAAGTGGCTCATAAAATCTGTCCAATACTTAATTGAGCAATAGACTGTATAAGTACTTTTACTTACATCCACTCGAACTATATCAATTGATTGAATTAATTTCTTCATTCTATGGTTTAGTTCAATCCGGTACTCAACATCAAGATCAAGCTTATCATCATTGAAATCAAGTTGAACATCATGTGGTGCATCAACTGACTTCAATCTAATGGATAGTTCATCCTGCTCTTTACTTATTGCTTCAAGTTCATCAAGTATTGCAAACTTCTCATGGCGACTTGCCTTTGCTAATCTCTCACGAAACGCGGCAATGTCCCGTTCATTACGTATCCATTGATCACGCAATGTTAGTACATTACTCTCTTCGCGATTATAGACAGTTGAAAAATCAAGACCCTTAATTGCATTTAATAATGGTCTCTCAATCGCATTGTATGCCATGCTACGAGCTTCACACGTTTTATGAGTACGCTTACCAAGGCAAACAGTAAAAAGCCCACCATGGCTATTACGCTTCACTATAATGGACTGTTTACATATGGGGCAACGTGACATACCTGAAAAGATATTAAACATATTCTTTTGGTGAGTACTACCACGTGATTGATTAATCTTCATGGATTGTACTTTTTCATATAATGATTTATCAATAATTGGTGGATAACGTGGATCATCTGCAACTCTTTTATCTGATAATACACGAAGTACCGTAACAAGTGTCCATTGCTTACCATTATCGCTTTTACCATATGTACGTACAATCTGTGCAGGACCAATACCATTAACATAATCATTGAACATACGTTGAATTGCCGTGGCTGTATCATTTTGGCGATATTGTTTAATACCATCAATTTCCACTACATCAAACCAACGTGGGCGAACCTTTGATACATTACCATACCTGTTTTCATGACTCTTTTTCATCATGATTGATTTACGCTTTGATTCACCATTTGCCCGGTTAATCTGCATTGTAAGTACAGTAATACTTTCAGGAATATAACGTGAATATGTCATTCCCGTTTCAATTTCAAGAATAGTTGTTCCACGGTTAATCAAACCCGAAATGATCTCAACTGCCTGAAATGGATCAAGTCTCGTTAATCGGTCTATGTTTTCAACAATTAAAATGGAATCTGGAATTACACCATCCATTACCATTTTTCGATATTGACCAAGTTTAGTTTTTGGATTCCAGTTTTTACCACGAAATGCAGAATTACCTTCTGATACCATTTGCGTAATATTATTAACATCCAAGGTATATGGTAAACGATGGTCAAGTACAATACATTGTATAAATTGATTAATTGTATTCACTTGTCGTTGAATACCAAAACCATCAATCTGATTCAGTGTTGAAACGCGTGCATAACTCCATACCGGTACTTTCATTGTTCATCTCTCATAAGAATGGGGGTGTACATACTATCATAGCTGTTCCTTGCTATTGATGGGCCCGCAGTGGCGGGAGCGCGCCGACCGCCAGCAGAGCCTGCTCGGCCACAGCGGCTGCCGCATCGGCGGTAACGATCTCGACATTGCCCTGGCCTTCAAATGCCTGATGCCCCTCCTCGGCATGGGCGGCGAAACGGAGAAAGGCACCGCGCTGCCGATCCTTCCGTGGTGGAACGCGGTGGCCATCAACGACGTGCCGGCGCAGAGCGATTTCTACAGCACCGCCAACGGCCGTCTGCTTAACGATCTGCTGCGCAGCGCCCGGGATGCCGACAAGGTGGCTCTGCTGCTGAAGGTCTGGCGCCAGCGTCTCAGCTATCGTCTGGTGCGCAGCGCCGAAGAGAGCAAAATCGCCCTCTCCAGCGCCGCCAGCGTCGAAACCGCGCTGCCGTTTATTCAGGACGAGCTGGCCACCGCCATCGCCCAGCAGGGTCTGGAAGCCGCGCTGGATCAACCGTTGACCCGCATTATGGAACAGGTGCAGCTCGCGCTCGACAGCAGCCAGACCACCCCGGACGTGATCTATCTTACCGGCGGCAGTGCCCGCTCGCCGCTGATCAAAAAGGCGCTGACCGCCCAGTTGCCGGGGATTCCGCTGGCCGGTGGCGATGATTTTGGCTCGGTAACCGCCGGGCTGGCCCGCTGGGCGCAGGTGGTTTTCCGCTAGCCCTCGCCCGGCGCTGCCGCGCAGCAGGTCTGTCCTGATCCTGCCGATGCAGATTACGCTGGAATATTCCTGGTCTCCCACGCAAAATGGCCTGTTCGTCCGGACAGGCCTGTCCACTTTTCCCCCCTTCCGGGGGCGTATTATCCATACCGTAGCCAGATGTCTGCGGTCTGTATCGTTGGCATGCCGCAAGGGGGCGTGATTGAAAAGGGTGTCTGCGATCTTCGCGGCGGTCCGGCGTTGCCGGCCGCAGTTCCTGGCAGGCTGGCTGCTCAGTTGTGGATTACTCTTGCTGCTGGTCGCCCCGCAGGCTCAGGCGGCGACGCGCCAGGTGGGCATTGATATTCCGGTCCAGTGGTACGCGGACGCCAGCGGCCAGATGACCCTCGATCGCTTTGCCGCCCTGCCCATCGACCAGCTCGCCACCACCCGGCAGATCCCCTCCTTTGGTTATTCGCGAAAAACCTGGTGGCTGCGCAGCGAACTGCCGGGAACGTGGTTTGCCGGGGAGCCGCGCTGGATGCAGCTGGGCCCCTCTTTTGTCGACCATCTGACTATTTACTATCGGCCTCTGGGCAGCGATGCCCCCTGGGCACAGCGCACCTTTGGCGACCGCGACGTCGCCCGCGAGAGCGATCTGCACTACCGGGAAAGCGTGCTGATCCTCCCCCCGCCGCCGACCGCCGCCGGCTATGAGGTGGTCTTTCGCCTGCAGAGCACCAGCACTCTGATCCTGCTGGCCTCGCTCTCTTCGCCGCAGGAATTTGTACAGCGGGCGACCGCCGACACCGCGTTCTGGAGCTTCTATTTCGGCCTGGCCGCCGTCGCCAGCGGCGTGGCGCTGTGGCTGGCGCTGGCCCTGCGCCGGCGTCTGCTATGGGGCATCTGTCTTTTCTCGCTCAATTATCCGCTGGTGGCCGCCCTGCACGGCTTCCCGGAGTGGTTTTTCGGCCACGCGGCGCTGCCGTTCCAGGACTTCATGATCAGCAGCCTCTCCCTGTTCAGCTATGCTACCGCCCTCTGGCTGCACAGCGAGATTTTTGATTTGAAGAAGAATATGCCGCGGCTTCATCAGCTACTGATCGCCGCGGTGGTGCTCAACCTGGTGCTGCAGGTCAGTATTCCGCTCGGGTTTTACGGCTTCGCGATGCAGATTGAAGGGGTAGTATTCATCATTATCACCCCGGTGCTGCTGTTCACCTCCTGGTGGCTGTGGCGCAAAAAAGCTATCGACCGTACCACCCTGCTGCTGGGTCTGCTGCCGCCGTTCTATGTCGTCGCCGCGGTGCTGGTGCAGTTGTCGATCCATGGGATTATCCCGTTCCATATGGCGATCTATTCCCTCTGGCAGTACGCGCTGATCGTCCACATCATTACGGTGCTGATCATTGCCATCCTGCGGGTGCGTGCTGAAAACCGCCAGCTGGAGCAGAAGCAGCGCCTGGCGCGCGAACTGCAGATTGAGCGTGAAGCCAGCTTCCACCAGCGGCAGTTTATGGGCATGGTGGCGCACGAATTTCGCACCCCGCTGGCGGTGATCCAGGCGGCGCTGGAGAATCTTCGCCTCTCGGCGGCCTCGACCAGCCAGGAGGCGCGCTTCGATCGCATCGGCCGCGCCGCCACCCGCCTGGTGCAGCTCACCGATAACTGCCTTGCCGACGCCCGGCTCGCCTCCCACGATCTGCACGTCGAGCGCCAGCAGACCGCCCTGCTGACGGTGATCAACATGGCCGCCTCGGTGGTGGCCATCTCCCATGATCACTACCTGAACATCCGCCAGCACGGCGCGGTGGAAAGCCCGCAGCTGCAGGCCGATGCCGGCCTGCTGTGCATCGCCATCGCTAATCTGCTGGATAACGCCGTCAAGTATTCGCCCCCCGGTGAAATCGCCATCGATATTCATTCCGATGCCGGGCAAACGGAGCTACGCATTCGCGACCACGGCCCGGGACTCCCCGCCGGACAGGCGGAACTGATCTTTGAGCGCTACCGCCGCGGCGAGCACACATCGCCGGTGCCAGGCGGCACCGGTCTCGGACTGTATGTTGCGCGTCAGATAGTGCAGGCTCATGATGGCAAACTGTGGCTGGCCGAGCATGGCCCGGACGGCTGCACCTTTATTCTCACCCTCCCCACGGTTGCTTAAGAGGAGAACGACGTATGGCTTTACGGCTGGCGATAATTGAAGATAACGCCGATCTGCTGGATGAACTGCTGGCCTGGCTGGGCTATCGCGGCTTCGAGGTGTGGGGGACGCGTAGCGCCGAAGCCTTCTGGCGGCAACTGCACAGCCATCCGGTGGATATCGTGCTGGTTGATATCGGCCTGCCCGGCGAGGATGGCTTCAGCGTACTGAACTATCTGCATGAGCTGGGGCACTACGGTCTGGTGGTGGTCAGCGCCCGCGGCCAGCAGCAGGATAAACTACAGGCGCTGAGCCTTGGGGCCGATGCCTATCTGATCAAACCGGTAAACTTCGCCCATCTTGCCGAGACCCTCACCGCCCTCGGCGCGCGCCTGCGCCAGGACCGTCCGGCGGCTCCGCCTGCGGAGGCGATCGGCACGCCGCCGGCCGTCTCCCCCGGCAGCTGGCGTCTGCAAGAGGATAAACTGATTTCACCCGACGCCCGGACGCTGGAGTTAACCCAGCAGGAATATCGCCTGGTGGAGCTCCTGATGCGCAATCGCAACGAAGTGTGCAGCAAACTTGATCTCCATGCCTGCCTGTTTTCCCATGAAAGCGAGCCTGACCTGCACCGGATCGACGTGGTGGTTAGCCGCCTGCGTCACAAGGCACGCCAGCAGGGGATCCACCTGCCCGTTCGCGCAATCTTTGGTAAGGGACTGGCCTTTATTTCCTGAACGACGGGGCGCGTCGGCGGCCGCGCGGGATATAAAAAACTCGTAAGTGTTAATTTTTCTCATTTTCTGAGAGAAATGAGAGGAATGAGACTGACGATGACCTTAAGAACTTTCTTATAGTACTAGCACATCAGGATGATGGCGTAAGATTTTCGCGGGACAGAAAAGCATATAACAAAACGTATTAGCCGTTCGCGGCAAATTCTGACACCATGCAACACAATCAGGGTAAAAACGATGGCCATGCAAACGTGGTTAGTTTTATTGCTATGCATTTTTTTCTTCAGCATCTCTGTATACAGTTTTATTTCCTATCTGAAAGACAGGAGGCGGCAGAAATTGACTTTTAACGATAAGCGTTCGATGCGTCGTAAATAATTCACTTTAAAATAATAAAAAATTATTGTAGGTACTTTTATATCTTCAACACAACGCATACGCCCGGAGGATTTGTCACAGCATGGCGTTATGTTTTGCGTAAGGAAATAACGCCATGAGAAACATTAATGTCACCATCAACACCCGCAACGCCTTTGTCCGTGAATCGCTGGTGGCCATGGTCAATGACCTCACCCGGGGCGATCTGCGGGCGCGTTTTTCCTGGCGTAACACCGATCTGTCAGCTGAAGATATCATTATCTGCGAAGTGATCCCCGGGGAAATATACCTATGTAATACCCTGATTAAGAACAGAAAAAGAGGAAGCTCGCTGATTATTCTCCATAGCTATGACCAGCTGCCGGAAGATGAGTTCATGATTAATTGCCTGAAAGGGGTCATTTTTGTTTCGCTAAAAACGGCCAGTATTCCGCAATTGCTGACGATCATTAAAAGCGAGCTCCAGCATTGTATGACCCCCACGGCTACCGACGCCGCAGGCCGGGAACTCAGCTGCGCCAGCTGTCCGCATCGCGTGTTATCGCGATCGCAAACCGCCGTAGTGCACGGTATTCTCGAAGGGCTGGATATGAGTAAAATCGCCGCGCTGCAGCGTGTGAGTCCCCGCACCGCCGCCTATCATAAGAATAAGATCATGGAAAAATACAGCCTGAATAATAATCATGAATTTTTCCAGTTTATGAATCTTTTACGAGAGCGCTGGTAGGCAAACAGCAGCACAAAAAAATAAGATATTGACCTGGCTATATTGTCGTAAATCCGAAAATAGTCGCAGGATGCTAAAAAATATCCAGCGCTGGCGGACATAACGTTAAACTCTGCGCTTCCTCGGTATAAAGACGTTACCGCCCGTCTTTATATAATAAAAAACACGCTACACGAGGAAAACTGATACTTCGTCACATTGCCCCTGACGTGCCTGTCAGGGGTCCTTTTTTCCGTGTGGAATAGCGCCCTCAGTGAAAGGGCGCGGCAGGATCAGGCTTCCGCTTTCTCCACTTCCCAGTCCGGCTGCGCTTCCTCGTCGGTCAGCAACCCTTCATTTTTCGACAGCATCGCGGTGGCGATGCCATTACCCAGCACGTTGATGGCAGAGCGCCCCATGTCGAGGAAATGGTCGATACCCATCAGCAGCAGGATCCCGGCGACCGGTATATTGAAGCTGGGGATCGTCGCCGCCAGCACCACCAGCGCAGAACGCGGCACCCCGGCGATACCTTTCGAGGCCAGCATCAGGGTCAGCATCATGACCGTAATCTCGCTAAAGCTCAGCGGCACGTTATAGGCCTGGGCGATAAACATCGCGGCGAAGGAGCAGTAGACCATCGAGCCAACGAGGTTGAACGAGTAGCCAATCGGCAGGACGAACGAGACGATATTGCGCGAACAACCAAACTTCACCAGTCGCTCGAGGGTCTTCGGATAGGCCGCTTCCGAGCTGCTGGTGGTAAAGGCCACCAGCACGGGATCTTTCAGCATGTTCAGCAGGCGGAAAACCTCTTTTTTCAGCACCATATAGCCGACGGCAATCAGCACCGCGCTGGTCAACAGCACCGCCAGGTAGTAGCCGCCGATGAACGAAGCATAGTTGAGCAGGATCCCCAGCCCCTGGGAGGCAATCACCGACGAGATGGCGGCGAAGATGGCCAGCGGCGCAACGTACATCACATAGCCCGTCACCTTCAGCATAATGTGCGACACCACGTTAAGGGCCGCCACCAGCGGAGCATTAAACTTCTCCCCCAGCGACGCGCCGGCGATGCCGAAGAACATCGAGAACACCACGATCTGCAGGATCTCGTTGTTGGCCATCGCCTCGGTGATGCTGGTGGGGATGGTGTGCGACAGGAATCCTTTCAGGCTCATGCCGCTGACCGCCAGGCCGGTATCCACCGCCTCTTTCGGCACCGCCAGGTTTAACCCGGCGCCCGGGTGCTGGAAGGTGACGATCACCAGCCCGACGAGAATGGATAATACCGAGGAGGTGATGAACCAGACCATCGCCTTGCCGCCTACCCGGCCGATGGTCGCCGTCTCGCCGAGGCGCATAATGCCGACCGTCAGGGTGCTGAACACCAACGGCGCGATGACCATTTTGATCAACCGCAGAAACAGATCGGTGAGCAGCGTAATATTGTCCGCCCAGGCGGAAACGGTGGTTGGCGTCGCGTAGGCATGGATAGCCGCGCCGGAGAGGATCCCCATCAGCATAAAAACGACGATGAAGAGCGTGAGTTTGTTTGCGTTTGCCACAGCAATGACCCCTGATTATTTAACACGTTGATTTTTAAGTGCATATTTTATTATTATGGGAATGCACTGATTTATTCACCGCATAAATCTAATTAAAGCCCCCGCGGATACAACTATTTTTTGCTTTTTTAAACTAAAAGTTGATATCACCCCGGATATCGGCCGCGGGAGCGCCCGGCGTCGCGGCGGTTATCCAGACATTTCTCAACCTTCTTTTCATAATTCCTCCATTTTTACGGCCCCTTCCCTCACTAAACTAGTATCATTCAGCGAAACGCTTCAGGATGAGACCGTAAACTAATGAAAGGCAGTAACATACGTCGTTGGGGCGCCGCGCTGGCGGTAGTGATTATCGCCGGGGCCGCCTACTGGTTCTGGCACGATAGCGGGACGAGCGGCAGCGGGGCTCCCGCCGCCGGGCAGGGCCCGCAGGGGCCGGGCGGCGCACGCCATGGCCGCTTTGGCGCCGCGCTGGCGCCGGTGCAGGCGGCCACCGCCACCGAAGAAGCGGTCCCGCGCTATCTCACCGGGCTGGGTACGGTGACGGCGGCCAATACCGTCACCGTCCGCAGCCGGGTCGACGGCCAACTGCTGAGCCTTCACTTCCAGGAGGGTCAGCAGGTCAAAGCCGGCGACCTGCTGGCGCAGATCGACCCCAGCCAGTTTAAAGTCGCTCTCGCCCAGGCGCAGGGTCAGCTGGCGAAAGATCAGGCCACCCTCGCCAACGCCCGCCGCGATCTCGCTCGTTACCAGCAGCTGGTGAAGACCAACCTCGTCTCCCGCCAGGAGCTCGACACTCAGCAGTCGCTGGTGGTGGAATCCGCCGGCACGGTGAAAGCAGATGAAGCGGCCGTCGCCAGCGCCCAACTGCAGCTCGACTGGACCCGCATTACCGCGCCAATTGACGGCCGCGTCGGCTTAAAGCAGGTCGATATCGGCAACCAGATCTCCAGCGGGGATACCACCGGGATCGTGGTCCTTACCCAGACGCACCCGATCGACGTGGTCTTTACCCTGCCGGAAAGCAGCATCGCCACGGTGGTGCAGGCGCAGAAAGCGGGCAAAGCGCTCAGCGTCGAAGCCTGGGATCGCACCAATAAGCAGAAAATCAGCGTCGGCGAGCTGCTGAGCCTCGATAACCAGATCGATGCGACCACCGGGACCATCAAGCTGAAGGCGCGCTTTAGCAATCTGGACGACGCGCTGTTCCCCAATCAGTTCGTTAACGCCCGCCTGCTGGTGGACACCCAGCAGAACGCGGTGGTGATCCCTGCCGCCGCGCTGCAGATGGGCAACGAAGGGCATTTCGTATGGGTGCTGAACGATGAGAATAAGGTCAGCAAACACAGCGTGACGCCCGGCATCCAGGACAGCCAGAAAGTAGTCATCAGCGCCGGGCTTTCCGCCGGAGATCGCGTGGTCACCGACGGGATTGACCGCCTGACCGAGGGAGCGAAGGTAGAAGTTGTCACCGCCAGCAGCGGCGAGCAGGCGCAGCCCGCCCCGCGCCAGAGCGGTAAACACGGAGCGCGTTCCTGATGCAGGTGTTACCCCCAGGCCGCACCGGCGGCCCGTCCCGGCTGTTTATTATGCGTCCGGTGGCCACCACTCTGCTGATGGTGGCTATCCTGCTGGCCGGGATCATCGGCTATCGCTTTCTGCCGGTCTCCGCCCTGCCGGAGGTCGATTACCCGACCATTCAGGTAGTCACCCTCTATCCGGGTGCCAGCCCGGACGTGGTGACCTCCGCCATCACCGCCCCGCTGGAGCGCCAGTTCGGCCAGATGTCCGGCCTTAAGCAGATGTCGTCGCAAAGCTCCGGCGGCGCCTCGGTAGTCACGCTGCAGTTCCAGCTGACCCTGCCGCTGGACGTCGCCGAGCAGGAAGTGCAGGCGGCCATTAACGCCGCCACCAACCTGCTGCCGAGCGATCTGCCCAACCCGCCGGTCTACAGCAAGGTGAACCCGGCGGATCCGCCGATCATGACCCTCGCCGTCACCTCCTCCGCCATCCCGATGACCCAGGTTGAGGACATGGTGGAGACCCGGGTGGCGCAGAAGATCTCCCAGGTTTCCGGCGTCGGTCTGGTGACCCTCGCCGGCGGCCAGCGCCCGGCGGTGCGGGTGAAGCTTAACGCCCAGGCCATCGCCGCCCTCGGCCTGACCAGCGAAACCGTGCGCACCGCTATCACCAGCGCCAACGTTAACTCCGCGAAAGGCAGCCTCGACGGTCCGGCCCGCGCGGTGACGCTTTCCGCTAACGATCAGATGCAGTCCGCTGAGGATTATCGCCGGCTGATTATCGCTTATCAGAACGGGGCGCCGATCCGGCTCGGCGATGTCGCCAGCGTCGAACAAGGGGCCGAAAACAGCTGGCTCGGGGCGTGGGCCAACCAGCAGCGGGCCATTGTGATGAACGTCCAGCGCCAGCCGGGGGCCAACATCATCGACACCGCCGACAGCATTCGCCAGATGCTGCCGCAGCTCACCGAGAGCCTGCCGAAATCGGTGAAGGTGCAGGTCCTCTCCGACCGGACCACCAACATCCGCGCCTCGGTGCGCGACACCCAGTTTGAGCTGATGCTGGCCATCGCCCTGGTGGTGATGATCATCTATCTGTTCCTGCGCAACGTGCCGGCGACCATTATTCCCGGCGTCGCGGTGCCGCTGTCGCTGGTGGGCACTTTCGCGGTGATGGTGTTCCTCGACTTTTCGATCAATAACCTGACGCTGATGGCCCTGACCATCGCCACCGGCTTCGTGGTGGATGACGCCATCGTGGTGATCGAGAACATCTCGCGCTATATCGAAAAAGGCGAGAAGCCGCTGGCCGCCGCGCTGAAGGGCGCGGGGGAGATCGGCTTCACCATCATCTCCCTCACCTTCTCGCTGATCGCGGTGCTGATCCCGCTGCTGTTTATGGGCGATATCGTCGGCCGCCTGTTCCGCGAATTCGCCGTCACCCTTGCCGTCGCTATTCTTATCTCGGCGGTGGTCTCCCTGACCCTGACGCCGATGATGTGCGCCCGTATGCTAAGCCACGAATCGCTGCGTAAGCAGAACCGATTCTCGCGAGCCAGCGAGCGTTTCTTCGAACGGGTGATCGCCGTCTACGGCCGCTGGCTGAGCCGGGTGCTGAATCATCCGTGGCTGACGCTCGGCGTTGCCCTGAGCACCCTGGCGCTGTCGATTATCCTGTGGGTCTTTATCCCGAAAGGCTTTTTCCCGATCCAGGATAACGGCATTATCCAGGGTACCCTCCAGGCGCCGCAGTCGGTCTCCTTCGCCAGCATGGCCGAGCGCCAGCGGCAGGTGGCCAGCATTATCCTTAAGGATCCGGCGGTGGAGAGTCTGACCTCCTTCGTCGGCGTCGACGGCACCAACCCGGCGCTGAACAGCGCCCGCCTGCAGATCAACCTCAAGCCGCTGGACGAACGCGACGACCGCGTCCAGACGGTGATTAGCCGCCTGCAGCAGGCGGTGGACGGCGTCCCCGGCGTGGCGCTCTACCTGCAGCCGACCCAGGACCTGACCATCGACACCACGGTGAGCCGCACCCAGTATCAGTTCACCCTGCAGGCAAACTCCCTCGAGGCGCTGAGCACCTGGGTGCCGCCGCTGCTCAGCCGCCTGCAGGCCCAGCCGCAGCTGGCCGACGTCAGCAGCGACTGGCAGGACAAAGGCCTGGCCGCCTATATCAAGGTGGATCGCGACAGCGCCAGCCGCCTCGGTATCTCAATGGCCGATGTCGATAATGCGCTGTACAACGCCTTCGGCCAGCGGCTGATCTCCACTATTTACACTCAGGCGAATCAGTATCGCGTGGTGCTCGAGCAGGATACCGAGGCGACGCCGGGCCTGGCGGCGCTGGAGAATATCCGTCTCACCAGCAGCGACGGCGGCATCGTGCCGTTGACCGCCATCGCCACGGTGGAGCAGCGCTTTACCCCGCTGTCGGTGAACCACCTCGATCAGTTCCCGGTGACCACCATCTCGTTTAACGTCCCGGACAACTACTCGCTGGGCGAAGCGGTGGAGGCGATCCTCGCCGCCGAACAGTCGCTGGATTTCCCGACCGATATTCGCACCCAGTTCCAGGGTAGCTCGCTGGCCTTCCAGTCGGCGCTCGGCAGCACCGTCTGGCTGGTGGTCGCCGCGGTGGTGGCGATGTATATCGTGCTGGGGGTGCTGTACGAGAGCTTTATCCATCCGATCACGATTCTCTCCACCCTGCCCACCGCCGGGGTCGGGGCGCTGCTGGCGCTGTGGCTGGCGGGCAGCGAGCTGGACGTGATCGCCATCATCGGCATCATTCTGCTGATCGGCATCGTGAAGAAGAACGCCATCATGATGATCGACTTCGCGCTGGCCGCTGAGCGCGAGCAGGGCATGCCGCCGCGGGAGGCGATCTACCAGGCCTGTCTGCTGCGTTTTCGTCCGATCCTGATGACCACCCTCGCCGCCCTGCTCGGCGCCCTGCCGCTGATGCTGAGCACCGGCGTCGGCGCCGAGCTGCGGCGTCCGCTGGGGATCGGCATGGTCGGCGGTCTGATGCTCAGCCAGGTGCTGACCCTGTTCACCACCCCGGTGATCTATCTGCTGTTCGACCGCCTGTCGCTGCACCTGAAGCGCCGCTTCCCGCGTCAGGAAGAGGAGGCGTAAGTGAAGTTTTTCGCCCTCTTCATTTACCGCCCGGTGGCGACGATCCTCATCTCGCTGGCCATCACCCTGTGCGGCATTCTCGGCTTCCGGCTACTGCCGGTGGCCCCGCTGCCGCAGGTGGACTTCCCGGTGATCATGGTTAGCGCCTCGCTGCCGGGAGCCTCGCCGGAGACCATGGCCTCGTCGGTGGCCACCCCGCTGGAGCGCTCCCTGGGGCGGATTGCCGGGGTCAATGAGATGACCTCCTCCAGCTCGCTGGGCAGTACGCGCATCATTCTTGAGTTTAACTTCGACCGCGATATCAACGGCGCGGCGCGCGACGTTCAGGCGGCGATCAACGCCGCGCAAAGCCTGCTGCCGAGCGGGATGCCCAGCCGGCCGACCTATCGCAAAGCCAATCCGTCGGATGCGCCGATCATGATCCTGACGCTGACCTCGGACACCTACTCCCAGGGTGAGCTGTATGATTTCGCCTCCACCCAGCTGGCGCAGACCATCGCGCAGATCGACGGCGTGGGCGATGTCGACGTCGGCGGCAGCTCCCTGCCGGCGGTGCGCGTCGACCTCAACCCGCAGGCGCTGTTCAACCAGGGCGTGTCGCTGGACGCGGTGCGCACCGCCATCAGCGACGCCAACGTGCGCAAACCGCAGGGGGCGCTGGAGGACAGCGCGCACCGCTGGCAGGTGCAGACCAACGATGAGCTGAAGACCGCCGCCGACTATCAGCCGCTGATCGTCCACTACCAGAATGGCGCCGCGGTGCGGCTGGGAGATGTCGCCACCGTCTCGGATTCGGTGCAGGACGTACGCAATGCCGGGATGACCAACGCCAAACCGGCGATCCTGCTGATGATCCGCAAACTGCCGGAAGCCAATATTATCCAGACGGTGGACAGCATCCGCGCCCGCCTGCCGGAGCTGCAGCAGACCATTCCGGCGGCTATCGACCTGCAGATCGCCCAGGACCGCTCGCCGACCATCCGCGCCTCGCTGGAGGAGGTGGAGCAGACGCTGGTGATTTCGGTGGCGTTGGTGATCCTCGTGGTGTTCCTGTTCCTGCGCTCGGGGCGCGCCACGCTGATCCCGGCCGTCGCCGTCCCGGTATCCTTAATCGGCACCTTCGCCGCGATGTATTTGTGCGGCTTCAGCCTCAATAACCTGTCGCTGATGGCCCTGACCATCGCCACCGGCTTCGTGGTGGATGACGCTATCGTGGTGCTGGAGAATATCTCCCGCCATCTGGAGGCGGGGATGAAACCGCTGCAGGCGGCGCTGCAGGGGAGCCGCGAGGTCGGCTTTACCGTGCTGTCGATGAGTCTGTCGCTGGTGGCGGTGTTCCTGCCGCTGCTGCTGATGGGAGGCCTGCCCGGCCGCCTGCTGCGCGAGTTCGCCGTCACCCTGTCGGTGGCGATCGGCATCTCGCTGGCGGTCTCCCTCACCCTGACGCCGATGATGTGCGGCTGGCTGCTGAAAAGCGGCAAGCCCCACCAGCCGACGCGCAACCGCGGCTTTGGCCGCCTGCTGGTGGCCGTGCAGGGCGGCTATGGTAAATCGTTAAAATGGGTGCTGAAGCACAGCCGGCTGACCGGCCTGGTGGTGCTGGGCACCATCGCCCTCAGCGTCTGGCTCTACATTTCGATCCCGAAAACCTTCTTCCCGGAGCAGGACACCGGGGTGCTGATGGGCGGCATTCAGGCCGACCAGAGCATCTCCTTCCAGGCGATGCGCGGCAAGCTGCAGGACTTTATGAAGATCATTCGCGAAGATCCGGCGGTGGATAACGTCACCGGCTTTACCGGCGGCTCGCGGGTCAACAGCGGGATGATGTTTATCACCCTCAAGCCGCGCGACCAGCGCCACGAGACGGCGCAGCAGGTGATCGACCGGCTGCGCAAAAAGCTGGCCAACGAGCCCGGGGCCAACCTGTTTCTGATGGCGGTGCAGGATATCCGCGTCGGCGGCCGGCAGTCGAACGCCAGCTATCAGTACACCCTGCTGTCCGACGACCTGTCGGCGCTGCGCGAGTGGGAGCCGAAGATCCGCAAAGCGCTGGCGGCGCTGCCGGAGCTGGCGGACGTCAACTCGGATCAGCAGGACAATGGCGCCGAAATGGACCTGGTCTATGACCGGGATACCATGTCGCGCCTCGGCATCAGCGTCCAGGACGCCAACAACCTGCTGAACAACGCCTTTGGCCAGCGGCAGATCTCTACCATCTACCAGCCGCTCAACCAGTATAAGGTGGTGATGGAGGTGGATCCGGCCTACACCCAGGACGTCAGCGCCCTGGATAAGATGTTCGTCATTAACAGCGACGGCAAGCCGATCCCGCTGGCCTACTTCGCCAAATGGCAGCCGGCCAATGCCCCGCTGTCGGTGAACCACCAGGGGCTGTCGGCGGCATCCACTATCTCCTTTAACCTGCCCACCGGCCGCTCGCTGTCGGAAGCCAGCGAGGCCATTGACCGCGCGATGACCCAGCTCGGGGTGCCGTCGAGCGTGCGCGGCTCCTTTGCCGGTACCGCTCAGGTGTTCCAGCAGACCATGAACGCGCAGGTGATCCTGATCCTCGCGGCTATCGCCACGGTCTATATCGTGCTGGGGGTGCTATATGAGAGCTATGTGCATCCGTTGACCATCCTCTCGACGCTGCCCTCCGCCGGGGTGGGCGCTCTGCTGGCGCTGGAGATCTTCGATGCCCCGTTCAGCCTAATCGCCCTGATTGGGATTATGTTATTAATTGGCATCGTTAAGAAAAACGCCATCATGATGGTTGATTTTGCCCTGGAGGCGCAGCGTAACGGCAACCTGACGCCGGAAGAGGCGATTTTCCAGGCCTGCCTGCTGCGTTTCCGGCCGATTATGATGACCACCCTCGCCGCGCTGTTCGGCGCCCTCCCGCTGGTGCTCTCCGGGGGCGATGGCTCTGAGCTGCGCCAGCCGCTGGGGATCACCATCGTCGGCGGTCTGGTGATGAGCCAGCTGTTAACGCTCTACACCACGCCGGTGGTCTATCTTTTCTTTGACCGTCTGCGGCTGCGTTTTTCGCGTCACTCCTCTCAACCGGTAAGCGAATAACATGACAGACCTCCCGGCCAGCGTGCGCTGGCAGCTATGGATAGTGGCGTTCGGCTTCTTTATGCAGTCGCTGGACACCACCATCGTTAACACCGCCCTCCCCTCGATGGCCAAAAGCCTCGGGGAGAGTCCGCTGCATATGCATATGATTATCGTCTCCTATGTGTTAACGGTGGCGGTGATGCTGCCGGCCAGCGGCTGGCTGGCCGACCGGGTCGGGGTGCGCAATATCTTCTTCACCGCCATCGTGCTGTTTACCGCCGGATCGCTGTTTTGCGCCCAGGCCAGCACCCTCGACCAGCTGGTGATGGCGCGGGTGCTGCAGGGAGTCGGCGGCGCGATGATGGTGCCGGTCGGCCGCCTGACGGTGATGAAGATCGTCCCGCGCGATCAGTATATGGCGGCGATGACCTTCGTCACCCTGCCGGGCCAGGTCGGCCCGCTGCTCGGCCCGGCGCTGGGCGGGGTGCTGGTGGAGTACGCCTCCTGGCACTGGATCTTCCTCATCAACATCCCGGTGGGGATCGTCGGCGCGATCGCCACCCTCTGTCTGATGCCCAACTACACCATGCAGACCCGGCGCTTCGATCTCTCCGGCTTTCTGCTGCTGGCCGCCGGAATGGCGACCCTGACCCTTGCGCTCGACGGCCAGAAAGGGCTCGGCATTTCCCCTGCCTGGCTGGCGGGGCTGGTGGCCGTCGGCCTCTGCGCCCTGCTGCTCTACCTGTGGCACGCCCGCGGCAACGCCCGGGCGCTGTTTAGCCTTAACCTGTTTCGCAACCGCACTTTCTCTCTCGGCCTCGGCGGCAGCTTCGCGGGACGCATCGGCAGCGGCATGCTGCCGTTTATGACCCCGGTGTTTCTGCAGATCGGCCTCGGCTTCTCCCCCTTTCACGCCGGGCTGATGATGATCCCGATGGTGCTCGGCAGCATGGGCATGAAGCGGATCGTGGTCCAGGTGGTCAACCGCTTTGGCTACCGTCGGGTGCTGGTCGCCAGCACCCTGGGCCTGGCGGCGGTCAGCCTGCTGTTTATGTTTAGCGCCCTGGCCGGGTGGTATTACGTGCTGCCGCTGGTCCTGTTTCTGCAGGGGATGATCAACGCCAGCCGCTTCTCCTCAATGAATACCCTGACGCTGAAAGATCTCCCGGACGATCTGGCCAGCAGCGGCAACAGCCTGCTGTCGATGGTGATGCAGCTGTCGATGAGTATCGGCGTGACCATCGCCGGGCTGCTGCTGGGGCTGTATGGCCAGCAGCATATGAGTCTCGACGCCGCCAGCACCCATCAGGTCTTTCTCTACACCTATCTGAGCATGGCGGCGATCATCGCCCTCCCGGCGCTCATCTTTTCCCGGGTACCGGATGACGTCGGCAGCAATACCGTCCTCCGTCGACGCAACAGGAGTGGATCGTGAAATTTTGGCGCCCGGGTATTACCGGCAAGCTGTTCCTCGCTATATTCGCCACCTGCATCGTGCTGCTGATCAGCATGCACTGGGCGGTGCGCATTAGTTTTGAACGCGGGTTTATCGACTATATCAAGCGCGGCAATGAGCAACGCTTAACCATGCTCAGCGACGCGCTGAGCGAGCAGTATGCCCAGCATGGCAGCTGGGCGTTTCTGCGCAATAATGACCGCTTTATCTTCCAGCTGCTGCGCACCTTCGAACGGGATAACGACGACCGCTCGCCGCCGGGGCACGCCATGAAGCCGGACGCCGCCCCGGACGGGCCGCCGCCGGATGGCCCCCCTGACGGCCCGCGCCCGAGGCCGGAAATGCCGCCCCACGGCTGGCGCACCATGTTCTGGGTGGTGGATCAGTCGGGGCGCGTGCTGGTGGGGCCGCGTGAGCGCGTCCCGGAGGACGGCACCCAGCGCAGCATCGTGGTCAACGGCGCGGAGGTGGGCAAAGTGATCGCCTCGCCGGTAGAGCGGCTGACGCGCAATACCGACATTAACTTCGACCGGCAGCAAAAGCGCACCAGCTGGCTGATTGTCGCCCTTGCCACCCTGCTTGCCGCGCTGGCCACTTTCCCGTTGGCCCGCGGTCTGCTGGCGCCGGTGAAGCGGCTGGTGGAAGGCACCCATAAGCTGGCGGCGGGCGACTTTTCCACCCGCGTGACGGTGACCGGCGGCGATGAGCTCGGCCGCCTGGCGCAGGATTTTAACCAGCTCGCCAGCACCCTGGAGCGCAACCAGCAGATGCGTCGCGATCTGATGGCCGATATCTCCCATGAGCTGCGTACCCCGCTGGCGGTGCTGCGCGGCGAGCTGGAGGCGATTCAGGACGGGGTCCGGCGCTTTACCCCCGAGTCGATTCCTTCTCTGCAGGCCGAGGTGGCTACTCTCACCAAGCTGGTGGACGACCTCCATCAGCTGTCGATGTCCGACGAGGGGGCGCTGGCCTACCAGAAAACCTCGCTGGATATTATCACCCTGCTGGAAGTGGCGGCGGGCGCTTTTCGCGAGCGCTTCGCCAGCCGGCAGCTAAGCATTCAGGTGTCGCTCCCGGAGCAGGCGATGATCTTCGGCGACCGCGACCGCCTGATGCAGCTCTTCAACAATCTGCTGGAGAACAGCCTGCGTTATACCGACAGCGGCGGCAGCCTGCACATCACCGCCCGCCGCAGCGGCCGGATGCTGGTGATTGACTTCGCCGACAGCGCCCCCGGCGTCAGCGATGAGCAGCTGGCCCGCCTGTGCGAACGCTTTTACCGGGCGGAAGGATCGCGCAACCGCGCCAGCGGCGGCTCCGGCCTCGGGCTGGCGATTTGCCTCAATATCGTAGCGGCCCACGGCGGCACCCTGCGTGCCGACCATTCGCCTTTTGGCGGGGTTAGCATTAAAGTTGAGTTACCTCTGGAACATGATTTACCGAGAGACGTATGACTGAATTGCCTGTAGATGAAAACACCCCACGCATCCTTATCGTGGAAGATGAACCGAAGCTCGGCCAGCTGCTGATTGATTATCTGCAGGCCGCCGGCTATGCGCCTGCGTTGATTAACCACGGCGACAAGGTCCTGCCCTACGTCCGCCAGACGCCGCCGCATCTGATCCTGCTGGATCTGATGCTGCCCGGTACCGACGGTCTGACGCTGTGCCGGGAAATTCGCCGCTTCTCCGATGTTCCGGTGGTGATGGTGACGGCGAAAATCGAAGAGATCGACCGTTTGCTGGGGCTGGAAATAGGCGCCGACGACTATATCTGCAAGCCCTACAGCCCGCGGGAAGTGGTCGCCCGGGTAAAAACCATCCTCCGCCGCTGCAAGCCGCAGCGCGATCTGCAGGCGCTGGACGCCCAGAGCCCGCTGATTGTCGACGAAGGTCGTTTTCAGGCCTCCTGGCGCGACAAGCTGCTGGACCTCACTCCCGCCGAGTTCCGGCTGCTGAAAACCCTCTCCCAGGAGCCGGGCAAAGTGTTCTCCCGCGAACAGCTACTCAACCATCTGTATGACGATTATCGGGTAGTCACCGATCGCACCATCGACAGCCACATCAAGAACCTGCGGCGCAAGCTGGAGGCGCTGGACGCCGAGCAGTCGTTTATCCGCGCGGTGTATGGCGTTGGCTACCGCTGGGAAGCGGACGCCTGCCGGCTGGCGTAGTTAGCCTTTTCCCGGCTCGCGCTGCGCTTCGCCGGGCTACACGTTCACCGCCATCTGCAATCCGTAGCCCGGGTAAGGCGTTTACGCCGCAACCCGGGGAACTCCCTAGAGCCTATCCCACCAGGCGTTATTCACGCTGTCAGTGTGAGTACTGCCCAGGTTCAAAATGGCAAACAAATTAGCCATACGGAAAGATACCTATCTGATATTTACTCCCCTTCGCCGCGGCGCTACAATGCCCGCCCTTAATGTGGGGACACTCCCCAACTCGCCGCACCAGGTGCGGCGAATCTGACCTGTCATCAGAACGAGAACACCATGTTTAAACCAGAACTCCTCTCCCCGGCGGGAACGCTGAAGAATATGCGTTACGCTTTCGCCTATGGCGCCGATGCCGTTTATGCCGGCCAGCCGCGCTACTCGCTGCGCGTGCGTAACAACGAATTCAATAACGAAAATCTGCAGCTCGGCATCAATGAAGCCCACGCGCTGGGTAAAAAATTTTATGTGGTGGTCAACATCGCCCCGCATAACGCCAAGCTGAAAACGTTTATTCGCGATCTGAAGCCGGTGGTGGAGATGGGTCCGGACGCGCTGATCATGTCCGATCCGGGTTTAATCATGCTGGTGCGGGAACACTTCCCGGAGATGCCGATCCATCTTTCAGTGCAGGCCAACGCCGTCAACTGGGCGACGGTCAAATTCTGGCAGCAGATGGGGCTGACCCGCGTGATCCTGTCGCGTGAACTGTCGCTGGATGAAATCGAAGAGATTCGCCGCCAGGTGCCGGAGATGGAGATCGAGATTTTCGTCCACGGCGCGCTGTGCATGGCCTACTCCGGCCGCTGCCTGCTCTCCGGGTATATCAACAAGCGCGACCCGAACCAGGGGACCTGCACCAACGCCTGCCGCTGGGAATACAACGTGGCGGAAGGCAAAGAGGACGACGTCGGCAACATCGTCCACAAATATGAGCCGATCCCGGTGCAGACCGTGGAGCCCACCCTCGGCATCGGCGCGCCGACCGATAAAGTCTTTATGATTGAGGAAGCCAAACGTCCGGGCGAGTACATGACCGCCTTTGAGGACGAGCACGGCACCTACATCATGAACTCGAAAGATCTGCGGGCTATCGCCCACGTTGAGCGTCTGACCCAGATGGGCGTTCACTCGCTGAAGATCGAAGGCCGCACCAAATCCTTCTACTACTGCGCGCGCACCGCTCAGGTTTACCGCAAGGCGATCGACGATGCCGCCGCCGGCAAACCGTTCGATACCAGCCTGCTGGAGACCCTGGAAGGGCTGGCCCACCGCGGGTACACCGAAGGCTTCCTGCGCCGCCATACCCATGACGATTATCAGAACTACGAGTACGGCTACTCCGTCTCCGAGCGCCAGCAGTTTGTCGGCGAATTCACCGGAGAGCGTAACGGCCCGCTGGCGGCCGTGGCGGTCAAAAATAAGTTCAGCGTCGGCGACAGCCTTGAGCTGATGACCCCGCAAGGCAACGTCAACTTCACCCTTGAGCATATGGAGAATGGCAAAGGCGAAACCATGCCGGTGGCCCCGGGCGATGGCTATACCGTCTGGTTACCTGTGCCGGACGACCTGCCCCTGCAGTATGCCCTGCTGATGCGCAACTTTACTGGTCAAACAACCAGAAATCCGCACGGTAACTAGTTAATTTGCGTTATTTTTTCACGATGTAAGGATATTAGAATCGGATCACATACCGTTTCGATCGAAACAGGTATCATCCATTTCGCTGAAAAACATAACCCATAAATGCTAGTTGTACCAGGAACCACCTCCTTAGCCTGCGTAATCTCCCTTACGCGGGCTTATTTTTTTGCCTCTCCTCCGGTCTTCGCTTTCGTCATGCGGTACACTTTATGCAACATTGAGCAATAAAGGTTCCCTTGATGATGTCTACGTTTCCTGCCAGCTTACTGATCCTTAACGGCAAAGGTGCCAATGAACCGCAGCTACGCGAAGCGGTTAACCTGTTACGCGATGAAGGGATTGATATTCACGTCCGCGTGACCTGGGAAAAGGGCGATGCCGCTCGGTTTATCGATGAAGCCCTGCAGCTGAACGTTGAAACGGTGATCGCCGGCGGTGGCGATGGCACCATTAATGAAGTGGCGACCGCGCTGGTGGAGCGCGGCGGCAAGATGGCGCTAGGGATTTTACCGCTGGGCACGGCTAACGACTTTGCCACCAGCGTCGGTATTCCGCAGGACCTGGCCAGCGCCCTCAAGCTGGCGATCGTCGGCCGCGATGTGCCGATAGATATCGCCCGGGTGAATGATAAAACCGGCTTTATTAATATGGCGACCGGCGGGTTCGGCACCCGGATCACCACCGAAACGCCGGAAAAACTCAAGGCCGCGCTCGGCGGTGTCTCTTATTTAATCCACGGTCTGATGCGTATGGATACCCTGAAGCCGGACCGCTGCGAGATCCGCGGGGAGAACTTTCACTGGCAGGGCGATGCGCTGGTCATCGGCATCGGCAACGGTCGCCAGGCCGGCGGCGGCCAGCAGCTATGTCCGGAGGCGTTGATTAACGATGGTCTGCTGCATCTGCGCATTTTCACCGGCGAAGAGCTGATCCCTGCCCTGTTCAGCACCCTGGCGAATCCGGAAAACTCGCCGAATATTGTTGACGGTGTCTCCTCGTGGTTTGAAATAACCGCGCCCCATGAGATGACCTTTAACCTCGACGGCGAGCCGCTCAGCGGCAAAACCTTCCGTATGGAGCTGTTACCGGCGGCCCTGCGCTGCCGGCTGCCGCCCGACTGCCCGCTGCTACGCTGATCAGGCTTCGCAAAGCAAAGACGGCGCCCGGCTGGTATACAGCAGCCGGGTTCGTTGATTGAGCCTCTGAATGTTAAGGTAAAACGGCACCTGCGGCTGCAGGAAAAACCTGGGCAGGATATCGATCCAAACAACGCGCTTACATTAATAGACGATACCCACAACCACAAAAAACCTATAACATCAAATAGTTACCTATTAAAATGGGCGCATCTGCCGTTAGACAATGCGCCATAAAGCTTAGTATTCCGCCACCTCGCGCGCCATTTCGCGCGTATATTGCCGACTGGCGTTAATCAGCATCTGCGTATAGGCCGTCTGCGCCTGGCCGCTGACCAGCGCATCGACCGTCAGGGTTTCGAGGATCTTCCCGTACTGCATCACCGCCACTTTCTGGCATAAGTGGGCAATAACCCCAAGATCGTGGGTGACCATCAGGTAAGTGAGCTTAGCCTCCCGCTGCAATTCTGCCAGCAGGTTAAGGATCTCAGCCTGCACCGACACATCCAGCGCCGACGTCGGCTCATCCAGCAGCAGCACCTGAGGCTCAAGAATCAGCGCTCTGGCTATCGCCACGCGCTGCCGCTGCCCGCCGGAGAGCTGATGCGGATAGCGCTCGCGAAAGGCGCGGTTGAGGCCAACTTTATCCAGTAGCACATTGATCCGCCGGTCGCGGTCGTTGATACGATGGATCTGCAGCGGCTCTTCGAGGATATCGCCAATGGTGTGACGGGGATGCAGCGATCCGTAGGGGTCCTGAAATACCATCTGCACCTGACGGCAGCGCTCGCGGCTAATTTCATGCCCTAAGGGCTGAGCATCGATGGTCAGTTCCCCCTGCCAGTGGGTAAACAGCCCCGCCAGGCACTTGAGCACCGTCGTTTTACCGGAACCGGACTCTCCTACCAGACCGTAGATCTCGCCGGGCTTAACGTGGAAACTGACGTCATACAGCACCTGGTTACGCTTCTCCCCCTCGCCAAACGCGAGGTTGAGATGTTGAACTTCAATCATTATCCGCTCCTTAATCCGTTAACCAGCTGGCCTGACGCTGCAGCACCGGCAGTATCGGGCGACGATGCTGCATATCCGGCAGCGAGTTAATCAATCCCTGAGTGTAGGGGTGACGGGCGTGATCGAGATCTTTAGCGGCGATGGACTCCACTACCCGTCCGGCGTACATCACCAGCACCCGGTCGCAGAAGCTGCGCACCAGGTTGATATCGTGGCTGATAAAAATCAGCCCCAACCCGCGCGACTGAACCAGGTCATCCAGCAGGCCCAGCACCTGCAGGCGCACCGACACGTCCAGCGCGGAGGTGGGCTCATCGGCAATGATCAGCTCCGGGTCGGTAATCAGCATCATGGCGATCATGATGCGCTGCCCCTGTCCGCCGGATATTTCATGCGGATAAAGCTGATAAACGCGCTCCGGCTGGCGAATACGCACCACCTCCAGCATCTCCAGCGCCCTGGCTTTCGCCTCATCTTTGCGCCCGGGATGATGAGTAAGCCAGGCCTCGGCGATTTGCTTACCCACGCAGACCACCGGATTCAGCGAATATTTCGGATCCTGCATAATCATCGAGATACATTTGCCGCGTACGCCGCGCATCTGCGCTTCGCTAAGATGCTGCAGATCGAGGTCGGCAAACTGCATCCGGCTGGCGCTGACGCGGGCCTTTTTCGGATGCAGCTGCAGCAGCGCGCGCCCAACGGTGGACTTACCCGAACCGGATTCGCCGACAATGGCCAGCTTCTCATGCCCCAGCTGGAAGGAAACGCCGCGCACGGCGTGGGTCACCGCGCTACCGTTAACAAAGTCGACGCACAAATCGCGCACGTCGAGCAGCGGTGCATTATTCACTACGGGGATCGAGGATGTCACGTAGGCCATCTCCTAAGAAGTTGAACGCTAAGCTATTGATCAAAATCGCCAGCCCCGGAATGGTTACGACCCACCAGCACTCCATCATATAAGTGCGCCCACTGGAGATCATCGCTCCCCACTCCGGCTCTGGCGGCTGCGCGCCGAGGCCGAGAAAGCCTAGGCCGGCCGCGGTCAGAATGATCCCGGCCATATTCATGGTGATACGGATAATGACCGAGGGCAGACACAGCGGCACGATATGGCGCCAGAGGACGCGGGCCGATGAAGCGCCCTGCAGACGCACGGCGGAGATAAAATCAGCCTGGCGCAGAGAGAGCGTTTCGGCGCGCGCCAGACGGGCAATCGGCGGCCAGGCGGTCAGCGTGATGGCGATAACCACGTGCTCCAGCCCCGGTCCTAAAGCGGCGACAAACGCCAGCGCCAGGACCAGACTCGGGAAGGAGATGAAAATATCGGTGACGCGCATCAGCACCATATCGACTTTACCGCCGAAATAGCCGGCACTGACGCCCAGCAGCAGTCCGAGCGGACCGACAGTCACCGAGACCAGCAGCACGATATAGAGCGTGATGCGGGAGCCGTACACCAGGCGACTAAAGATATCCCGGCCAAACTCATCGGTGCCGAACCAGTGCTGCGCATTCGGCGCGACCAGCGCACTATTCAGGTCCTGTACCAGCGGGTTATAAGGCGCAATCAGCGGCGCGAAAATCGCCACCACCAGCAGCAGAAAGATAATTCCTCCGCCGATGGCCGTGAGCGGATTGCGCGCCATTTTGCCGATAAACCCGACGGCCCGCGCCGCCGCGCGTTGCAGCCGCTGACGGCCTTCGCCCGCACCACCCGAAAGCGGCGAATCCAGAGAAACGGTCATGATTTTGTCCTCGGGTCAAAGAATTGATACAGCATGTCGGAGAGCAGGTTGAGCATCACGAAGATCACCCCCACCAGCAGCACGCAGCCCATCACCGCATTCATATCGCCCAGCAGCAAGCTTCCGGTAAGGTAGGAGCCAAACCCCGGCCATGAGAAGACGGTTTCAATCAGCACCGCGCCTTCCAGCAGCGCGCCGTAGGCCAGCGCCACCACCGTCAGCAGTTGCACGAGGATGTTACGAAACGCATGGTTCCAGATAACCTGGCGCTCGGTCAGCCCTTTCACCCGGGCGGTAATAATGAACTCCTGCGACAGCTGGGCCAGCATAAAGCTGCGGGTCATACGGCTGATATAAGCCAGCGAGTGAAAACCCAGCAGCGAGGCGGGAAGAATCAGATGATTAATGGCGTTCCAGAACACCTGGCCGTTGCCGGCCAGCAGCGCATCAACGGTCATCAGCCCGGTGCGGCGCGGCACCACACCATCCAGCCCGAGATCTACCCTCCCGGCGCCGCCTACCCAGCCAAGCCAGGCATAGAACACCAGCAGCCCCATCATCCCGACCCAAAAGATCGGCGTCGAGTAGCCCGCCAGGCTGATAATGCGTACCACATAATCGGAGACGCTATTGCGCCGCGCCGCCGCCAACACGCCCAGCGGAATACCAAGACCCGCGCCGACAATAATCGCCATCGTTGCCAGCTCCATGGTGGCCGGGAAGACGCGGATAATATCGTCCACCACCGGTTTCCCGGTCAGCAGCGCGTTGCCCAGATCGCCGTGCAACAGGTTGACGAAATAGATGCCAAACTGGGTGGTCAGCGATTTATCAAACCCCAGCTGCTGGTAAACCTGCTGATAGGTACTCTGGTCAGCATCCGGGCCGACAATCGCCAGCACCGGGTCGATGGGCATGACGCGGCCAATGGTAAAGGTCAGCAGCAGCAGGCCGAACAGTGTAATCACCACCTGCAGTAGCCGTTTTGATAAGCGCCGGCCGCGTGAGCCGGGCGCAAGGATTGCGGTACTCATCCTTTCTCTCCTTCGCGGACTTTATAGACGTCACGCAGAAAAGTGGTGGCGGAGGGGTGCGGCTGATACTCCCGTACCTCGTTGCGCACGACGACCGAATCAACCATCTGCGAAAGCGGAATTAAAGCCGGAACCAGCTGGTCGTAGCGTGTCTGGATGGCCTGGTAGTCAGCCACCTGTTTTTGCGGATCGCGTTCCAGCAGGGCCTGGTCAATCATCGTATTCAGTTGCGGGTCGTAAAAACCGGTACGCCAGCCCTGGAAGTTGGTCAGGCGCGCCTTATCGCTGTTATCCGGGTTATAGACCAGCGCGCGCAGGCTGGAGTGCGGATGCGGCTCCATCCCGCTGCCGCCGCGACCTACCAGCAGGTCAAATTTACGCTCGCGCATTGCGCCGTAGATCTGGTTACCAGTGCCGGTGATTATTTTGGCGTTAATCCCCGCCTGCATCAGCGTCGACTGCACGGCGATAGCGATGTTAAGAAATGGCTGATCGGAGAGTACCCGCAGCGTGGTATCAAAGCCGTTGGGATATCCCGCTTCCGCCAGCAGCTTTTTCGCCCGCGCCACGTCCAGCCTGTAGCCGGGATCGGGTAGCGTGGACGGCATTCCCGCTTTGATAGGCCGCTGGTGCAGCACGCCGTAGCCCGGCATCAGCGCTTTATTGATACCCTGGTAATCAATCAGATAGCGCACCGCCTCGCGCACTTTCGGATTGGCGAAGTGCGCCTCTTTCATGCTCATCGCCACGTAGTACATGGTGCCGCGCTGCACCGCATCGACGGTCAGCTGCGGGTCGCTGCGCAGGGCGTTGATATCGGAAACCGCCATATTGTTGGCAATATCAAGGTCGCCTTTTTCGATCATCAGGCGCAGAGTTTGCGACTCCTGGAAATGACGCAGTACCACGCGGCTCATTTTCGCCTCGCCGCGCCAGTAGTCAGGGTTGCGCTTCATGCGCAGCACATCTTTCGCCTGCCAGGTTTCGAGGATAAACGGCCCGGAACCGGCTTCATGGGTGGTTAGCCAGCGGTTACCCCAGTCGTTATCCTGCTGATGGCTTTGCACCGTTTTACTGTCCAGCACTCCGAGGTTGCCCAGCGCCGCCAGCGAGTAAATCACCAGCTGCGGATCGTTATCTTTGGGTAATACGATTTGCACCGTGAAGCGGTCCGGCGCGCTGACCTGGCTGTCGATATTTTTCTTACTGAAGCCATAGGATTTCCATACTGAGGCCTGGGCCAGGTTGAGGTGCAGGATGCGCCGCATTGACCACACGACGTCGGCGGAGGTCAGCGGGTTGCCGGAGTGAAACTTAACGTCATCCCGCAGATGAAAGGTCAGGGTTTTGCCGTCGGGGCTGATATCCCAGGATTTCGCCAGCGCGGGCCTGACGGTGGTGAGCTGCTCAGGGTCAAGCTCCACCAGCGAGTCGTAGAGGTTGACCACGATCCCCACCACTTCGTTACCGGTCATCGCCGCCGGGTCAAGGGTGAGCAGGTTATTCATATTCATGCCGATGATCAGCTGGTCGGGCGGCGTTTTCGCCACCGCCTCCCCGCTCCCCATCGACATGGCGAGCGCGAGAATACACGCTCCCAGTAAGGAGGTTTTTTTCATATCTCTGTTTGCCTGTACTGTAGGGTACATGTTGCCGGATGGCGGCATTTTCGGCTTATCCGGTCTACCGGGCCGCAGGCTCGATAAGCGTAGCGCCATCGGGTATTTATTTTTTTAAATCAGTCGTGGCTAACGGTATTGGCTTCGATATACGCAAAATTAATGTCTTCACCGAGACCCGGACGTTGTGACAAATGCACAAATCCCTGGTCATCCATCGGGTCGACAATGCTGTTGAGATAGGCCGCCGGTTCATCGTAGTCGAGGAACGGATGCAGCAGGCCGCGCTCGTACCAGCGGCAGTTGCGGATCGCGCCCACCACCGCCAGGCTTGCCGCTCCGTTGCCGTGGACTTCGCAATCCATGCCGAAAGATTCCGCCAGCGCCGCCACCTTCATGGTCGGTGTAATCCCCCCCACGCCGTTAGCGCCGGCGCGCAGAATGTCGCAGGCCCCGGCTTTCACCCATTCGGCGCGCATGTGGTGCTTGCCGCCGAAGCTCTCCGGCCCGACGATGGGAATCGACAGGTTTTCCGCCAGCCACGCATAGGAAGACATCGAATCCTCCTCCATCGGCTCTTCAAACCAGGCGAAATTGAGTTTTTCCAGCTCTTTGCCGATCCACAGCGCCTCGGCGCGGCTGTACCAGTGATAGCCATCAATCATCAGGTCAATATCCGGCCCTACGGCTTCGCGCACCGCCGCGCAGGCTTTAATGTCCATTTTGGGATTGGGCGCAAAAGAGATTGGCGGCATCCAGGTGTGCAGTTTGATGGCCTTGTAGCCGCGGGCGACCAGCTTCTCAGCAAAAGCGGCATACTCTTCCGGGGTCGACAGGCCGCCCGGCAGATCGTCGCCGCACATGGTGCTACCGTAAGCCGGGACAGTGTCGCGATAGCCGCCGAGCAGCTTATAAACCGGCATCTTAAGGCTGCGGCCGATCAGGTCCCACAGCGCCTGTTCAACAAACGACAGCGCGCGCTCCGTTAGCTGATGTGCGCTGCCGCGCTGCCAGTGGTTAAGATCCTGCCAGATACGCTCACGGTTAAACGGGTCCTGTCCCACCAGCACTTTGCGAAAAAAAGTATTCACCACGAACGGGCGCACGACTTCCGGAGGCGCAAACGAAAAGCCCTGCGCCCCATCATCAGCGGTGATGGTCAGCATCGCCATTTTGGCCATGCTTTCAGCCCCCGGATGGGAGTGCCCGGCGCTGTCGGAAACCCGACGAGTGGGATATTGGAAAACGGTGACATTCACAGATTCAATTTTCATGCTCAATCCTTATCACGGCCAAATCCGATCGACAGAGGTAAATCGGCAAAGCGGTTTCACATTATTGAAAATACGTTTCAATATATAATCTAAGCACAATTACGTAGCAGTGCCTCGGACAAACACCGCTAAGCAAGGCCATAAATTTGGGCATTGGCACAACAAGACGTGACTGTTTTCACAAAAGATGAGCGAAATGTGAGGCGGATCGGCATGGAGAAAAAAGGGCGTGAGCGCAGAAAAGAGATTAACCGACCAGCTACATCCCGGGAATGTCTGCGCCCACAAATGGCTGACTTAAACCGCCGCCGCTGGCTCCGCGCTAAGCGCTTCCAGCAGTTCAGGTAAGGTTTGATAGCGGCCAGCGGCGGCCTGAAAACGCGCGTGCTGGCTATCTTCTGCAATCACTATCGTGGCAATCCCCGCCGACTGGGCCGCGCAAAAGCCGGTAAAGCTATCCTCAATCACCAGACACTGGCTGGCGTTGAGATTGAGCTTCCGCAGCGTCGTGAGGTACACCGCCGGGTGCGGTTTGCCGCGTGGTTCATCATCCGCGCTGGAGATCGCGTCAAAAAAGTGCCAGAGCGAAAGCTTGTTCAGCACAGCGGCAATAACCTGACGAGATGATGACGTGGCGAGCGCAATCTTATAACCCGCTTCGCGAAAATAGCGTAACGCCTCCTGCACCCCGCGCATCGGTTCGCCTTTCGCGGCAATCAGGCGGGTGATGCGCTGCAGAATGGCGTCTTCAAGCCGCTGCGGAGCGAGATCAAGCTGAAAATAGCGGCACCAGGTGCCGGCAATGTCGTCGAGGCGCTTGCCCTTGGTCAGGGTTTCACATTCAGCAACGCTCGCCGTTGCCCCCCACTGCGCGAGGGCGTCAATCTGCGCCTGACGCCACAGCGCCTCGGAATCAATAATCACGCCATCCATGTCAAAAATAACCGCCTGCATACTCATTCGTTCACCTCATTAAGGCTGGCATGAAGCGCATGCCAGCCGCAGTACCTATGAGAATTCAACCTGCTCGCGGGCGGTTGCTTCCTTGTGGGAGAACCCCGGCTGCTCCACGCGGATAAAGGCGCAGAGGAAAAAGGCCACCACGTACAATGCGGTATAGGCGATCACCACCCCGATGGTGCTGAAGAACGGCAGCAGCACCACGGCAATCGCCGGCGCGAGAAAGTTCGACATCCCCGCCGACAGGTTATAGACCGAAATGGCCGCACCTTTATGCTTCGGCTCCAGCGCCGGGAACACGGCCGCCAGCGGCACGAAGGCGGCGACAAAGATCCCGAGGGCGATGGCGGGGATCAGCGCCATCGCAAAGCTATGGCCAAAGTGCTGAGGAATGTAGTAAAACGCCAGGCTGGAGAGCGCCATCCCGATGCAGCCGAACCAGCGCACCACCTTCATCCAGCCCAGTTTTTCCCCGAGGATCCCCCACAGCACGTTAGAGAAAATGGTGGTGAAGAAGAAGACTGCCCATACCTGGAGCCATTCTGAAGTGCTGAAGCCCAGCTCATCGACAAACATCATCGGCATAATCACCGCAAAGCCGAACAGCGAGAGGGTATTGATAATCCTCACCATGCTCGACAGCAGAATATTGCGGTTGGTATAGAGCAGCGTCGCGGCGCGTCCCAGCTCGGAAAACTTCTCACGGGTGGTGAGATTCTGCATATGCTGCGGCGTTTGAATATGGCGCAGGGAAACCAGGGCAATCACGCCCCCGGTAAGGCAGAAGGCCAGCGCCAGCCACAGGGTGCCCATTTCGCCAATGTGCGGAATGGTAAAGCTCGGAATATAGCTGCCGAAGACCCCGATGCCGATGGAATACACCGCCCAGAACCAGCCGATGGCCGAGCTGGCGTTGTCGCTTTTGACGTTATGGACAATCGCCACGATAAACGAGTAGAGGAACAGCGGATAGGCGAAGCCGCGGATGCCGTAGAAAAGCAGGATCAGCGCATAGTTGGCGTGACCGAGGCCGAAAACGAGGAACAGCACGTGGAATACGCACCACAGCACGAAGCCAATCATCATCGTTTTCAGCGGGGTGATAATTTCCGCCACCACCCCGGAAATCCACGCCGACAGCGCGGCGGCCAGGCCGTAGAGGGTAAAGGCAAAGGAGGCCTCCGCCGGAGAGAAGCCGAGCGCTTTGATATAGTGCGACAGAAAGGCTAATTCAAAACCGTCGCCGGTCATAAATACGGCAATGGCGATGTATCCCCAGAGCAGGTTCAGGGGTAAACCGAGCCACTGTTTATTATTGATAGACATAATGACCTCGTTTTCAGGGTACAGGGTGGCCGCTCCGCGACGTGCAACGAAGCGGCGGTTATGATGAAAATCAGTGCTGTCGATAGTGCAGATCGTTTAAATACAGGGCCTTAAACTGCGCGTAGCGTTGCATCAGGGTGTGGTGGCGAATGGGATCCGCACGCCAGGTCTGCCAGACTTCCGGTTTTTCACACACCGCGGCAATGGGTTTGCCCGCCGCCAGGCAGGCCAGCCGCGCCGCGCCCAGCGCGCCGCCGGTCTCTCCGCCTTTGTGGGTCACCACCGGCATAGCGAGAATATCGGCCAGCAGCTGGGCCCAGAACGGACTGCGGGCGCCCCCGCCCACCAGCGAGCACTGCGCGATCGGCGTCCCGCTCTCTTTCAATGCCTGCAGGCCGTCGTTGATCCCAAAGCTCACCCCCTCCAGCACCGCGTAGCCGAGCTGCGCGCGCAGGCTGGCATGGGTCATGCCCCAGAAGATGCCGCGCGCGTCAGGATCGTTATGCGGGGTTCGTTCCCCGGAGAGATAGGGCAGGAAGAACGGGGCGTGGGCTTTCTCCTCCTCGCTTAGCTCGGCAATCTCCGCCAGCAGCGCCACCTCCGTGGTGCCGGTCAGGCGGCAGAACCACTGCAAACAGCTGGCGGCGCTCAGCATGACGCTCATCTGGTGCCACAGGTTCGGCAGCACGTGACAAAACGCATGTACCGCCGACTGCGGCGCCGGACGATAGGCATCGGTCACCACAAACAGCACCCCGGAGGTGCCGAGCGAAATAAACGCATCCCCCGGCGAAACCGCGCCGACGCCAATGGCGCTGACTGCGTTATCACCCCCGCCCCCGGCCACCACCACCGAGGCGTTCAGCCCCCAGCGGGCAGCCACCTGCGGGTCAAGGGTGGCGGAAACCTCGCAGCCTTCGACCAGCGTCGGCATTTGGCTACGCGACAGGCCGCACTTGTCCAGCAGAGCGTCGGACCAGTCGCGCTTCGCCACGTCCAGCCACAGCGTCCCGGCGGCGTCCGACATATCGGAGACTTTCTTCCCGGTCATCCGGTAGCGCAGATAATCCTTGGGCAACAGCACCGTGGCGGTGCGCTGAAAGTGCTGCGGCTCATGACGGCGCACCCACAACAGCTTCGGCGCGGTAAAGCCCGGCATCGCCAGGTTTCCCGCCACCTGATGCAGCTCCGGCGCCATCGCCTCCAGCTCGGCGCACTCTGCGGCGCAGCGGGTGTCGTTCCACAGAATGGCCGGACGGATCGCCTTCCCCTCTGCATCCAGCAACACCGCGCCGTGCATCTGCCCGGAGAGGCCAATCGCCTTAATGGCCGGCCAATGCTGGGCGCATTTTTCCCGTAGCGTGGCCATCAGGTACTCCGTCGCCTCCCACCATAGCTCCGGCGCTTGTTCTGACCAGTGCGGATGAGGCCGCTGAATACTCAGCGGCGCGCTATGGCTGGCGATAACCTCATGGTTCTCATCAATGACCAACGCTTTGACTTCCGATGTGCCGAGATCGATACCCAGATACATAGCCACCTCTTAGTTAATCAGCGTGTAAACGGCGGCGACTTTCTCGCGCATCAGCGCCAGGAAATCCGCGTTGTTGGCGAGATCACCAAACAGGGCTTTATCACGGGCGAAGACAGCCACCGGATCCTGAGCCTCGAACATCTCATGCACCGCCTGCGCATCCAGGATGCCGTCCTGGTACTGATACGGCAGAGTTCCCTTGTGCCACTGCTCCATAAAGACGAAGAACAGCGCCGGCAGCATGGCGGTCGCTTCCGGGCGGACGCCGCGCTGGTAGCACTCCTGCAAGGTTGGCGCGATCATCGCCGGAATTTTCGAGAAACCGTCGGCGGCGACGCGCTGGTTGGTGTCCTGGATATAGGGGTTGGTAAAGCGCTTAAGCACCACATCCCGGTAGGTCGGCAGATCAATACCGTTGTCGCCGAGACACGGAATAACGTCCTCCGTAACGTAGCGGTCGGCAATGGCGTAGATAACATCGGTCAGCGTGCTTTCATGAATATACTGCTGGCCGATTAAGGTTCCCGCCCAGGCAATGCAGCTGTGCGACGAGTTCAAAATACGGATTTTCGCCTCTTCATACGGGATGACCGACTCCACCATCTCCACGCCGACCGCCTCCAGATTCGGGCGGGCATCGCGGAAGTTGTTCTCCACTACCCACTGGATAAAGGTCTCCCCCATCACCGGCGCTTTGTCATCAATTCCGGTTTGCGCTTTGATGCGGGCCGGCAGATCGGCCGCCGGACGCGGGGTGATGCGGTCCACCATGGTGTTCGGACAGGTGGTATTGGCCGCCATCCAGTCAATCACCGCCTGTTTGCCGGTGAGCTGCAGGAACTCGACCATACCGTCGTGGAAACGCTCGCCGTTATGGCGCACGTTATCGCAGTTGAGCAGGGTCAGCGGCCCGGCGTTGTCGGCCATGCGCTTTTCCAGGATCCGCGCGAGGGTGCCGTAAATGGTTTTGCACTCGCCTTGCAGGTCGGCCTGCAGATCGGGGTTGCTGGTTTCCAGCCGATGGCGAGTGTTCAGGTAGTACCCCCCTTCCGTCACGGTAAAGGCGATAACTTTGGTCTGCGGGTTTGCCCCTTCGTTAATCAGCGGCTGTAGCCCGGCCTGCCACGGTAGCAGTTTCTGGATTGAGGTGATCTCTTCATATTCGCGCTCCCCTTCCGGGCTGACGGTCTCGAGGACGTAACGTCCTCCCTGCGCCGCCAGCGCCTGGACCACCTGCTCGGCGTCGTTGCGAATATTCCCCGCCGCGATGCGCCAGCGATTATCCCCGGAAGCAATCAGACGATGCAGATACCACGCCTGATGCGCGCGATGAAAAGAACCCAGACCGATATGAAGCCATGTGAATTGATTGTTCATGTTCTGCTCTCCTTGAGTTGATGGCGCCACTGTAATTGATCATTTGACCTAAATAAGAGCCATAGATCACAAAAGAGCAATTACCCAATTAAATTACAAATGACCAGAAAAGAGCAAAAGCTTGCCAGTTATGCCAACCACGGCGAGAATGCGGGTATTCGCCGGGCCAATTGCGTGCCCTGGCCAGCAACTTAGGGCGGGAAACCATGAGTAAAGAAGACGATATCCGGTTGGATCAGAAGGTGCGTGCCGCATGGATGTACTACATCGCCGGCCAGAATCAGAGTGAGATTGCCAGCCTACTGGGCACCTCCAGACCGGTGGTGCAACGGCTGATCGCCGCCGCGAAAGAAGAAGGGATTGTGTCGATTAATCTGCACCATCCGGTAGCGAACTGCCTCGATTATGCGCAGTTGCTGCAGGAAAAATACCGCTTGATCGAGTGCAATGTGGTCCCCGCCTTTAGCGAAGAAAGCACCCTCGACAGTGTGTCATTTGGCTGCTATCAGCTGATGGCTCGCTATCTGCAGGATGATAAAGAGAAAATCATCGGTCTGGGCTCGGGCCTGACCCTGAAAAAAGCGCTGCAGCGCATCGATTTTGACAGCCTGAATACCCGCTGCGTGGCGTTGATCAGCGCCATGAACGCCGACGGGCAGTGCAATTATTACGATGACGTGCCCCTGCTGCTGACCCGCAAAATTAAGGCCAAGTACTATCAGTGGCCGGCGCCGCGCTACGCCCAAAGCGCGGATGAGTATGAAATGTGGTGCACCAATCGCTTATTCCGCAGCGTCTCCGGCGTCGCCCGCGAGGCGGACGTGATTTTTGTCGGCATTGGTCCGCTGGGCACGCAAAGTCCGATCTTTAAAGATGGCTTTATCAATCAGGCGCAGATGGATGAGCTAACCGCCCGCGGCGGCATCGGGGAGATCCTCGGGCGGTTTATTGATGCGCAAGGCGACGTGGTAGACAGCGAGATCAACCGCATGATCACCAGCTATGATATCCGCCAGAGCCACTGCCCGCGGATTGCCGCTGCCTGTGGAGAACATAAACGACCGGCGATCCTGGCCGCCCTTAAAGGCGGCTGGATTAATGGCCTGGTGACCGATGAGCATACCGCCCGCTGGCTGCTGACGCGGTAACGTTTAACAGCCAGACAGCGACTCAGCTGCTGCTCATCAGTCGCGGGGGAATTTCAATCCGCTGCTGGCTGGCTTCGCCGGCGTCAATAATCGAAAAAACCGCGTCCAGCATCGCCGGCACGTCCTGCTGCACCATGTCGATATCGTGCCCCAGCAGATAGACAAACGGATCCCAGTCGAAGCAGCCCATCGGTGGCTGCTCGCTGCCGGTCAGACCCACCTGCGACAGCCAGCGCACAACCCCTTCCAGGGATATCGTCGAGTTAACAAATATCCCCTGCAACAGCGTCTTCTCGCTGCTAAACCGCTCCTGCAGACAGGCCTCAACGTGGCCTTTCGAATAGCCGGGAGCCAGAATATTCGCCTGCGGCACGCTAAGCCCCAGCTCGCGATGCGCATCGTGGAAGCCGCGTAAACGCTCGCTGGTGTTATGGTCGCTGCTGCGCCCGCCGATAAAGGTCAGCGGCGCCAGCTCTCCGCGGCGGCGGGCGCTATTAGCCAGGATCTTATGAGTCAGCGCTTTCGCGCCGCCGTAGTTATCCGAAATCACCGACGGCGAGAGAGAGCCCGGCAGGTCGAGATTGACCGTTGGCACGCCCGCCTGCTGGCATAGCGCGGAAATTTTATCCGGATTGGTCGCCCCGGTCGCGACCACCCAGTCAACCTGCCAGGAGAGCATTGCCTTTACCGCTTCGATCTCCAGTTCCGGACGCCGGCGCGTACAGGTGATAATCGGCAGCAGGCCGCGCTCGCGGGCCATCTCCTCAAAGCGTTCGGCGATGGAACCGAAGTAGCGGTTATCATATTTGGGGATAATCATACCGATGACGTGTGATTTTTTACTGCGCAGCATGCTGGCCTGACGGTTAATCGCATAGCCCTGCTCCTCGGCAATCCGCGTCACCTTTTCCGCAAGCTTGGCGCTGATGCGGCGCTTTTTCCAGTTACCGTTGAGGATAGCGCTCACCGCGCTCGCCGAAACGCCGGAAAGTTCCGCCAGGTCGTAAATCGTTATCTTCTTCATTTTTCCAACTTGCGTCACAAAATCATGTCGCTGTTAATTTCCCCACTTGCTCAATCGATGAAGCGAGAGCAACATAGCTTCATCGATTGAGCATCCTTTTCACGCCAGGAAGTACGCGCGCATACCGCCTCAACATGCCAGCAAGCCTGAATTAAGATGCTGATATTCAATATGTTACCAGTTTTAGTCTATCACCTCGAACGTGATGCCCTCGCGTTCGATAGTTTTAACCAGACACGGCAAAGGATTATAAAATGAACTACTCTGTCTCCTCTATGAATACTTCCCTCAGCGGTAAAGTCGCCGCGATCACCGGCGCGGCGTCCGGTATCGGCCTCGAGTGCGCGAGGACCCTGCTGGGGGCTGGCGCAAAAGTGGTACTGATCGACCGCGAAGGCGAAAAGCTCAACAAACTGGTCGCCGAACTTGGCGAAAACGCCTTCGCCCTGCAGGTCGACCTGATGCAGGCGGACCAGGTCGATAACCTACTGCAGGGCATTTTGCAGCTTACCGGGCGTCTCGATATCTTCCACGCCAACGCCGGCGCCTATATCGGCGGGCCGGTGGCCGAGGGCGACCCGGACGTCTGGGACCGCGTGCTGCACCTTAATATCAACGCCGCCTTCCGCTGCGTGCGCAGCGTCCTGCCGCATCTGATCGCGCAAAAATCCGGGGATATTATCTTCACCAGCTCGATCGCGGGCGTGGTGCCGGTGATCTGGGAGCCTGTCTATACCGCGTCGAAATTCGCGGTGCAGGCATTTGTACACACCACTCGTCGCCAGGTGGCGCAGTATGGCGTGCGCGTCGGCGCCGTACTGCCGGGCCCGGTGGTTACCGCTCTGCTGGACGACTGGCCAAAAGCCAAAATGGACGAAGCGCTGGCCAACGGCAGCCTGATGCAGCCGATTGAAGTGGCGGAGTCGGTGCTGTTTATGGTGACGCGTTCGAAAAACGTCACCGTACGCGACATTGTGATCCTGCCGAACAGCGTGGATCTCTGACCCTGGCCAACCTGTGAGAGGATGTGATGCAAAACGATACGCAAAACATTATTGGCGTGGATGTCGGTTCGGGCAGCGTGCGCGCCGGGATATTCAATCTACGGGGCGAGCTCCTCGCCCACGCGACCCGGGAAATAACCCTGTTTCGCAGCGCCGGAAATAAGGTCGAGCAGTCGAGCCGTGAGATCTGGCAGGCGGTGTGCTACTGCATTAAAACGGCGGTGGCCAACGCCGGCGTTTCGCCGTCGTCGATCGCCGGGATCGGCTTCGATGCCACCTGCTCGCTGGTGGTGATTGGCGATAACGATGCGCCGCTGGCGGTCGGGCCTTCGGACGATGCGGACCGCAACATTATTGTCTGGATGGATCATCGCGCCACCGGGCAGGCGGAAAAGATCAATGCCACGGGCCACCCGGTACTGCGGTACGTTGGCGGCAAAATCTCGCCGGAGATGCAAACGCCGAAAATTTTGTGGCTGAAGGAGAATCGCCCGCACATCTATCAGCAGGCGCGCCACTTCTTCGACCTCGCCGATTACCTCACCTGGCGCTCAACCGGCGATGAAGCCCGCTCGGTCTGCACGGTGACCTGTAAATGGACCTACCTGGCGCATGAACAACGCTGGGATGCCGGTTACTTCCGCCAGATTGGCCTCGCAGAGCTGGCGGATGAAGATTTTGTCCGCATCGGCCAGCGGATTGTCGATCCAGGCACCCCCTGCGGCGAGGGCCTTTGCGCCACGGCGGCAGAGGAGATGGGCCTGCCGATCGGCACGCCGGTGGCGGTGGGGATGATTGACGCCCACGCGGGCGGCATCGGTACCGTCGGCGTGCTTAACGGCGCGGTCAACAATATGGCCTATGTCTTCGGCACTTCTTCCTGCACCATGACCACCACTCAGGAAGCGGTATTCGTCCCGGGCGTCTGGGGCCCTTACTATTCGGCGATGGTGCCGGGCTACTGGCTAAGTGAAGGCGGGCAAAGCGCCGCCGGCGCGGCTATCGACCAGCTGCTGAGCTTCCATCCGGCGGCGGCGCAAGCGCGCGAGCAAGCGAAAGCCGCAGGCGTCCCTCTACCGGTCTGGCTGGCGGATCGCGTTCTGACGCAAGTTGCTTCCCCTTCTGAGGCGGTAACGCTGGCCGCCGGTCTGCACGTCGTTCCGGAGTTTCTCGGTAATCGCGCGCCGCTTGCCGATCCCCACGCGAAAGCGCTGATTGCCGGGCTGGGGATGGAGCGGGACCTGGATAACCTGACCGCGCTGTACGTTGCCGGGCTATGCGGGATTGGCTATGGTCTGCGACAGATCATTGACGCCCAGCGCGCCTGCGGAATTAAGAGTGAAAATATCGTCATCAGCGGCGGAGCCGGGCAGCATCCGCTGGTGCGTCAGCTGTTGGCCGACGCCTGCGGCGTTAGCGTCGTGAGCACCGCCAGCCGCGAGCCGGTGCTGTTAGGTTCCGCCATCCTCGGCGCGGTGGCGGGCAGAGTCGCGGCTTCGCTGCCGGAGGCCATGAAGCAGTTTACTCAGGTGGATGCCACCTATCACAGCGAGACTGCGTTTAGCCCGCTTCATCAGCGCAGGTATGCGGCCTATAAGGCGCTACAACAGGCCGGCAGGCTGATTCGCGAATAACATACCTCCTTATTTTATAACAATAATGCTCCGCTGCTGTGCAGCGGAGACACTCATCTGCACTCTGAAATCGAGGTCAACATGTCCGTTAATAACAAACAGTGGTACGGTCTACCGCTCAACCTCATCTGGGGATATGTCGCCATCGCCGTGTTTATGACCGGCGACGGCTTTGAGCTGGCTTTTCTGTCGCACTACATCAAAGCACTCGGATTCACCCCGGCGCAGGCTTCCTTTGCTTTTACTCTCTACGGTCTGGCTGCCGCCCTGTCGGCGTGGGTCTCCGGCGTGGTGGCGGAAATCATTACCCCACGCAAGGCCATGCTGATTGGCTTCGTGCTGTGGTGTGTGTTCCACGTACTGTTCCTCGTCTTCGGCCTCGGTCGCGCCAACTATGCGCTGATCCTGCTGTTTTATGGCATCCGCGGCCTGGCCTACCCACTGTTCCTCTACTCCTTTATCGTCGCCATTATCCACAACGTCCGCAGCGACAGTTCCAGCTCCGCGCTGGGCTGGTTCTGGGCGGTCTACTCGGTGGGTATCGGCGTGTTCGGCAGCTATATTCCGAGCTTTACCATTCCCCACATTGGCGAAATGGGCACCCTGTGGCTGGCGCTGCTCTTTTGCGCCACCGGCGGCATTATTGCGCTGGTGTCGATGCGTCATACCGAAACGCCGCGCCATATGCAGAACCTGACCACTCGTGAAAAATTCGCCGAACTGGGGCGCGCGGCGACGCTACTCTATACCAACCGCAGCATTCTGTTCTCGAGCATTGTGCGCATTATCAACACCCTGTCGCTGTTTGGTTTTGCGGTGATCATGCCGATGATGTTTGTTGATGAGCTGGGATTTACCACCTCGGAATGGCTGCAGGTATGGGCGGCATTCTTCTTCACTACTATCTTTTCGAACGTTTTCTGGGGGATTGTGGCGGAGAAAATGGGCTGGATGAAGGTTATCCGCTGGTTCGGCTGCATCGGGATGGCGCTTTCCAGCCTGGCGTTCTATTACCTGCCCCAGCACTTCGGCCATAATTTTGCCATGGCGCTGGTACCGGCTATTGCCCTGGGGATTTTTGTCGCCGCGTTTGTGCCGATGGCGGCGGTGTTCCCGGCGCTGGAGCCGAACCATAAAGGCGCGGCCATTTCGGTCTATAACCTGTCAGCCGGGCTGTCGAACTTTCTGGCGCCGGCGATTGCCGTGGTACTGCTGCCCTATTTCAGCACTATCGGCGTGGTAATAGCCTATACCGCCTTATATATTCTGGCCTTCTTCCTGTGCCCGTTAATCCGCGTTGAACAGCCTGGCTTTACCAGCGATCAGCATGCGAAACCGTTTACCGCCAACGCGGCAGAGTCTTAATAAACCGCATCTGGTACAAACAATGCGCAATCCGGGCGGTGACGCCCGGATTTTTGCCTTATGCAATAGTCACTTTGCCATCCAGATAAACATCCTGCACGGCATTGATCAGCTTCACGCCGTCGGCCATCGATTTCTTAAACGCTTTGCGGCCAAGGATCAGCCCCATGCCGCCGGCGCGTTTATTGATCACCGCCGTGCGCACCGCGTCGGCAAGGTCGGTCTCCCCGCCCGCCGCGCCGCCGGAGTTGATCAGCCCGGCGCGGCCCATATAGCAGTTGGCCAACTGGTAGCGCACCAGATCGATGGGGTTATCGCTGGTCAGTTTGCTGTACACCCGGTCGTCGGTATAGCCGAAGTTAACCGCTTTGTAGCCGCCGTTATTCTCCGCCATCTTTTGCTTAACGATATCGGCGCCGATGGTGGCCGCCAGGTGGTTGGCCTGACCGGTCAGGTCAGCGGAAACATGATAGTCGACGCCGTCTTTCTTGAACGCCGAATTGCGCAGATAGGCCCACAGCACGGTGACCAGGCCCAGCTCATGGGCCCGCTCAAAGGCGGCGGAAATCTCTTCTATCTGACGACGCGATTGTTCCGAGCCGAAATAGATCGTCGCTCCCACGGCCACCGCCCCCATATTAAACGCCTGCTCAACGCTGGCGTAGAGGGTCTGGTCGTATTCGGTGGGGTAGCTCAGCGTTTCGTTATGGTTGAGCTTCACCAGGAAAGGGATGCGATGCGCGTAGCGGCGCGACACCGAGGCCAGCACGCCGTAGGTCGACGCCACGCAGTTACAGCCGGCTTCGATCGCCAGCTCGACGATATTTTTCGGATCAAAGTACAGCGGGTTGGCGGCAAAGGAGGCGCCCGCCGAGTGCTCCACGCCCTGGTCAACCGGCAGAATGGAAAGGTAGCCGGTTCCCCCCAGGCGTCCGGTATTGTACAGGGTCTGCATATTGCGTAGCACCGCCGGTGGTCGGTTGTTATCCACCATCACCCGATCAACATAATCTGCGCCAGGCAGATACAGCTGGTCGGACGGAATGGTTATACAACGGTGCTGCAACAGGCTCTCGGCATCTTTGCCCAGCAACTGCGTAATATCAGTCATAGCAATCTCCCGTAAGGCCGGCCGAAGCCGGCGTGCATTATCCCAACCCAATTTTTTTGGGCAGGTTAAGCCTGGTACCGACTTAGCCTATTTTCCAGCCGGGGGGCCATTTTTTCAGGAGATTCTGCTGTCCCGTTGCGCTGCCATTTACCACCAGGCGTGGAAATGGTGCACCGGCCCGATACCGTGGCCTACCTCCAGAGAGTCGGCCTGCGCCAGAGCCGCCGACAGCCAGGCCTTCGCCTCGATAACGGTGGCCGCCCAGTCCGCGTGACGCGGGCGCAGCGCCGCCAGCGCGGCGGAGAGCGTACAGCCGGTGCCGTGGGTATTTTTGGTCTGCACTCGCGGCGCGGTGAACCGCTGTTCCCCTTCGCGGGTGAAGAGCCAGTCCGGGCTTTCGGCATCGTCGAGATGGCCGCCCTTCATCAATACCGCGCCGCAGCCCAGCGCCAGCAGCGCCCGCCCCTGCTCCAGCATTTCCCGTTCGTTACGCGCATGGGGGGCATCGAGTAGCGCGGCCGCTTCCGGCAGGTTCGGGGTGATCAATGACACCTGCGGCAACAATCGTTGACGCAGGGTCTCCACCGCCGAGGCCGACAGCAGCGGATCGCCGCTTTTCGCCAGCATGACGGTATCCAGCACCACGTTGGCCACCCGGTAGCGCGCCAGCCGCTCGGCCACGGCTTCCACAATATCGGTCTCCGCCAGCATGCCGATTTTGGTGGTATCGATACGCACATCGCTGAACACCGAGTCGAGCTGCGCGGCCACAAAATCCGGTTCGATGCGATAGACCGACTGTACGCCGCGGGTATTCTGCGCCACCAGGGCGGTGATCGCCGAGCAGCCATAGGCCCCCAGCGCGGAGAAGGTTTTCAGATCGGCCTGGATACCGGCCCCGCCGCTGGGATCGGTGCCGGCGATGGTCAGGGCGTTGATGCGTTTCATCCCTGCACCTCCTGATACAGCGCGTCGAGAAACGCCGGAATAAAGCTGCCTGGGCCTCCCTGACGGGCGGCGATCTCCCCGGCCTGCTTCATCAGCCCGCAGGCGGCGGCCACGTTTTCCAGCCGGTCTCCCGGCAGCGCCGCGCTCGCCGCCACCACCGCCGACAGCGCGCAGCCGGTGCCCACCACCCGGGTCATCAGCGGATTGCCCCCCGCCACGCTGAGCACCCGCTCGCCGTCGGTGACGTAGTCCACCTCGCCAGTGACCGCCACCACGGTGGCCAGCCGACGAGCCAGCGCCTGGGCCGCCGGCAGCGCCGCGGCGGCCGTATCGGTGGTATCCACCCCGCGCCCGCCGGCGCTCATCCCGGCCAGCGCCAGAATTTCAGAGGCATTGCCGCGAATGGTCGCCGGCTGGAGGGCCAGTAGCTCGTGACAAAAGGCAGTGCGCACGGTCAGGGCGCCGACCGCCACCGGATCCAGCGTCCAGGGCTTGCCGGCCTGACGGGCGTGCTCCACCGCGGCGCGCATCGCCACGGCGCGATCTTCGGTCAGGGTACCGACGTTAATTAACAGCGCATCGGCGATAGCGGCAAACTGCGCCGCTTCGCGGGGATCGATCACCATCGCCGGCGAGGCGCCGACGGCCAGCAGAACATTGGCGGTAAAGGTCTGCACCACGTCATTAGTCATGCAGTGCACAAGGGGGGAATGGGCGCGCAGCAGATGGCGCAGGTGCGCGACAGGCGCGGGATTCAACAGCTCAGGCATAGTTTGCTCCCGCCAGACGAGGTAGAAGCAATGACCCTGCGGTCTCTGACTTCCCTACGCTGGCATTATCCAGATCAGGTGGTACGGGTATTTCTCAGCCTTCAACGAAGAAGGGCACCCCGAGTCAAAATAGTGAAATTGTTAAGCGTTGTGGAATTTACCGCAACTCACCGGTTCATACAACAAGCCTTTAGCCCTGGATACGACACCTTCGCGGCCATCATGCTCATCAGGCAACCGGACGGGATTGCATTCCGCTGCTGGCGGGCGGAAAATAATGACATCATGCGCTATTTAGCCTACCGAGGATATACGCCATGGCCGTTTATCACCATGCGCTGGTACTGATTAACAGCAGTCAGGACGGCGTCCCGCTGCTCCAGCATGCCGCCAGAATGGCAGAAGAGAACGGCATGCGCATCACCATCGCCCACATCAGCACCGATTACCGGGCGCTGAACTATGTTTCCGACAGCCTGCGCGACGATCGGGTCTCGCAGGAGGTGATCCAGGCCAAGGCCCTGCTCAACGAGCTGGCCTGCACCGTCTCCCTGCCGGTGGATACCCTCTCGCTGGTGACCACCCGCCGGTTTGAAGACGTGGAAACCTGCGTTCGGCAGCGGCAGATCGATTTAATTATTGCCGGGCACCATAACCGGCTGCTGGGCGTCCTCTCCTCACACTCGCTGGAGTACATCAACCACTTAAACCTGGACGTGCTGATCAAGCACCTGCCCTAGCGCAAGGCGGCCTGCAGCAGAGAAAAACAGTCTTCAATAAGCGGGGGCAGCGCCTGCGGGCCGCGCATCAGGGCCACTGTGCGGGCGAGCGCCGGCTGCTGCAGGTGGGCGACCCTGAGCGCCGGGTCCTGCAGATGGGTGGTGTACAGCGCCGGCAGAATCGCCACCGCTAAGCGCGAGCGCACCAGACCATACAGGGTTTCGATATAGTCCACCTGGTAGCGGGTGGCCAGCGTCAGGCGATGGCTCTCCACTAATGCCGCCACCAGCCGCTGGATATTGCCCTTCGAGAACACAGCAATATCCCGCCCCACCAGCTGTTTCCACGGCAGATGCGCCTGCGCGGCCAGCGGATCGTCGCGGTGCAGCACCGCCACGAAGGGATCTTCGCGTAGCGGATAGACCAGCAGTTCTGCGGGCAGTGAGCTGTCGATCGCCCCGATGCCGAAATCAATCTCGCCGCGCTGCAGCGCCTGGATAAGCGCATCGTTGGTCTGATCGTGAAATTCAATGCGCAGACGCGGAAAGGCCTCAGCCAGGGTCTGCGGCAGCAACGGAAACAGCAGCGAACTGACCGACGGCACCAGACCGATACGCACCGTCCCGTCGCCGCCCGCCTCGACAATCTGCTGCATATCGGAAAAGGCCGCCTGCGCCACGCTGAGGATCCGCTGGGCGTGGGGTAAAATCGCCGCCCCCAGTTCAGTCAGAGTGACCGTCGCAGCGGTACGGTTGACCAGCTTACCGCCGAGTACCGTTTCAATCTGCCGCAGGGCGCTGCTCAGCGCCGGCTGGCTAATCGCCAGCCGACTGGCGGTATCGGTAAAATGGCGCAGCTGGGCCAGGGTGACGAAATACTGAAGCTGTTTAAGAGAGAGCGCGGGCAGCCGCTGCCAGGGTTCGTTCATCATCGGGTTCGCTACGGTGGTCCTGCACAATAACCCGAGCTTATCGGGTGATAAATTTATTCATCTGGGCAAACGTTTGCTGTGCCCCTAGAGTATCCGCATTATCCTTGTGCCGGAGTGGTTATGTCCAGCAATGCTCAAGTCCGCCGTCGCGCCGTGCAGGCCGCGCGCGGTGAATCCCCGTTTGATCTGCTGCTGATCGATGCGCAGATCGTCGATATGGCCACGGGCGAAATTCGCCCCGCTGACGTCGGTATCGTCGGCGAGATGATCGCCAGCGTCCATCCGCGCGGCAGTCGCGAAGACGCCCATGAAGTGCGTTCCCTGGCCGGTGGCTACCTGTCCCCCGGCCTGATGGACACCCACGTGCATCTCGAAAGCTCGCACCTGCCGCCGGAGCGCTATGCGGAAATCGTCCTCACCCAGGGCACCACCGCAGTGTTCTGGGATCCGCATGAGCTGGCCAACGTCCTCGGCGTCGCTGGCGTGCGCTACGCGGTTGACGCCAGCCGCCATCTGCCGCTGCAGGTGATGGTCGCCGCCCCGTCCAGCGTCCCCTCCACGCCGGGTCTCGAAATGTCCGGCGCTGATTTCGCCGGCGAGGAGATGGAGACCATGCTCGGCTGGCCGGAAGTACGCGGTGTGGCGGAAGTGATGGATATGCACGGCGTGCTGCACGGTAGCGAGCGGATGCAGGAGATTGTCCAGGCCGGTCTCAACAGCGGCAAACTGATTGAAGGCCACGCCCGCGGCCTGAGCGGCGCTGACCTGCAGGCCTACCTCGCCGCCGGCGTCACCTCCGATCATGAACTGACCTCGGCGGACGACGCGCTGGAAAAACTGCGCGCCGGGCTGACGATCGAGATCCGCGGCTCGCACCCCTATCTGCTGCCGGATATCGTCGCGGCGTTAAAAACGCTGCCGCACCTCTCCTCGCAGATCACCGTCTGCACCGATGACGTGCCGCCGGATATGCTGCTGGAGAAAGGCGGGATCATCGCCCTGCTTAATCTGCTGATCGAGCACGGTTTACCGGCGGTTGATGCGCTGCGATTCGCCACCCTCAACGCCGCTATTCGCCTGCAGCGCCACGATCTCGGGCTGATTGCCGCCGGGCGGCGCGCCGATCTGGTGGTGTTTGATTCCCTGGAGAAACTGGTGGCCCGCGAAGTCTACGTAGGCGGTAAGCTGCTGGCCCGCGCGGGCAACCTGCTGACACCGATCGCGCCCGCCGCGGGCGTCACGCCGCCGCGCGATACTTTGCAGATCGCCCCCCTCCGCGCCGATGACTTTATTCTGCGCGTCCAGGGCATTCGTCACGGCATCGCCCGCCTGCGCCATATCCGCGGCGCGCGCTTCACCCAGTGGGGCGAAGTGGAAGTGCAGGTTCGTGACGGGAAAGTCCAGCTGCCCGCCGGCTTCAGTCTGATCTGGGTCAAGCACCGCCACGGCCGCCATCAGGCGACGCCGCAAATCGCCCTGCTTGAAGGCTGGGGTGAGCTGCACGGCGCCATCGCCACCAGCTACTCCCACGACTCGCATAATCTGGTGGTGCTCGGACGCGACGCTAATGATATGGCGCTGGCGGCCAACCAGCTTATCGCCTCCGGCGGCGGGATGGCGCTGGCGCAACAGGGCGAGATCCTTGCCCATGTGGCGATGCCGATTGCCGGCATGCTGTCGGATCTCCCGGCCGCGGAACTGGCGCGTCAGTTCCGCGAGCTGCGCGATCTGAGCAGCCAAGTCGCCGACTGGGAGCCGCCGTACCGGGTCTTCAAGGCCATTGAAGGCACCTGCCTTGCCTGTAACGCCGGGCCGCATTTAACCGATTTGGGTCTGACCGACGGCGGCAGCCGCCAGATAGTCGACCCGTTGATAGCCTGCCGGGAGATCCCGGAGCCAACCGATCACAACAATAATCCTCAGGGAGCCTGAGCATGGCCGATAACACACTTCACTCTTCCGCCCGCGCTAACTGGCTGGAGCGCCGCTTTGCGCTGCGCTCGCGCGGCGGCACGCTACGCACCGAATGCCTGGCCGGGATCACCGGCTTTCTCGCCGCCGCCTATTTACTGGTGGTCATCCCGGGGCTGCTGGCGATCGGCGGGATGGATAAAGGCGCCGCCACCACCGGCACCATTCTGGTCTTCGTCGTCGGCTCGCTGCTGATGGCGTTTTATGCCAACCTGCCGTTTATCGTCGGCCCGGGCATTGGCGGCTCGGTGCTGGTGGGTGTGACGCTGGCCGGTAGCGAAGGGATTGGCTGGCAGACTGGCCTCGGAATTGCCTGCTGGTCGGGGATCCTCTTCTTCCTGCTGACCCGCTTTGGCCTGCGCGAAGTGGTCACCCGCTCGGTGCCGCAGTCGATCAAGCTGGGATTGACGGCCTCCATCGGCCTGTTTGTCGCCGTCCTCGGTTTTCGCAATGCCGGGCTGGTGCTGGCCAATGCGAAAACCAACGCCCTGATGCTCGGCGACTTTCTCGCCCCCGGCGCGCTGGTGGCGCTGTGCGGCCTGTTCCTGGCGATAGCCCTGCAGGCGCGTAAGGTACCGGGCGCGATTTTGTGGGCTATTTTGTGCGCCACGCTGGTGGGTATCCCGTTCGGCGTGACTAAACTGCCGACGCATTTTATCGATGCCCCCCACTCGCTGGCGCCGGTGCTGGGACAGGTTGACCTGCTGGGGGCGTTAAACATCGCCTTCCTGCCGTTCCTGTTCGTCTTTTTCGCATCTGAGTTTTTCTCCACCATGGGGACAACGCTGGCGGTGGGCGGCGAGGCGGGTCTGCTGGATGAAGAAGGCAACATGCCGCAGATTAATCGCCCGTTCATGGTCGATTCGATTGCCGCCGCGCTCGGCCCGTGGGTGGGCATTCCGGCGGCTACGGCGCTGATTGAGTCTTCGGCGGCAGCGGAAGCGGGCGGCAAAACCGGCCTCACCGCCCTGTCGGCGGCGGTAATGTTCCTGCTGATGCTGCTGTTCACGCCGGTGGCGTTGATGATCCCGAAAGAAGCCACCGCCCCGGCGCTGATCCTGATTGGCCTGAACATGTTCAGCGGCCTGCGCAAAGTGGATCTTGCCAACTTCACCGACGGGCTGCCGGTGCTGATGATGGTGATGATCACCCTTATCGCCAACAGCTTTGGCACCGGGATTGCCGGCGGGCTGCTGTTTTACATTGTGATCAAGGCTATCGCCGGTAAGTGGCGGGAGATCCCGATTGGCCTGTGGGTATTGGCCGTCCCGCTGGTGTATTACTTCGCGACCTTAGTCAGGCATTAAGCCCTTCACAATGTGATTTCACCTCTTCATATAACAAACGCACCGCGGCAGAGAGCTGTTTGCGGTGCGGACAAATCAGATTCAACGGCACCACATCCCCCTGATAACGCGGCAGCAGTCGCCGCAGGCGCCCCGCCCGCAGATCGTCGCTGACGTCGAGCATCGATTTATAGGCAATGCCCTCCCCGGCGATCGCCAGCCGACGGATCACCTCGGCGTCGTCGCTCATCACCGTGCCGGAAACCTTCTGCTGCTGAACCACGCCGTCGAGGCTCAGCGACCAGCGGTCGAACGGACGGCCGCGCAAAATGTAGATCAACGCATTGTGCTGGCTGAGTTCCTCGAGGGTCTGCGGTTCGCCATGGCGGGCGATCCACTCAGGCGAGGCCACCAGCACCCGACGATTTTCCGGCGCCACCGGCAGCGAGATAAACGAGGCATCGTCGTTATTGCCATAGCGAAACGCAACGTCCACCGGATCTTTAAACACGTCGGTCAGCTGATCGGAAAAGAGCAGCCGCAGGCGCAGCGCCGGGTGGCGTTGGCGGAAATCGCGGAACAGGGTCAGGAGCAGATTACGCCCGAGGTCCGACGGCACGGCAATTTGCAACATGCCGCGAACTTCATCGTCCGGGGTCTGGATCTTCTGCAGACCGGCCTCGAGAGTATCGAGCATCTGGGTGGCGTAGGGCAGCCAGGTCTCCCCCTCCGGCGTCAGGCGCAGGCTGCGGGTCGAACGGGCAAACAGGCGAATATTGAGGATCGTCTCCAGACGCTTAATCGCCGCGCTGACCTGCGCCGGCTGCTGCCCGGCCTCGCGCGCCGCGTCGCTAAAACTGCCCAGCGCCGCGGCGCGGACAAATAAGGTCAGATCTTCCAGCCTGAACATGCCGATTCTCCCCTGCTTCAGATTGCTCCCAAAATACGCATCACCGTCGCTGCAACGCAAGCGGCACAAGACTTGCGCCGCGTTTTGCTTACACTTTTTAAAAATCCAGTGCTTGCCATTTCAGCAACGCTTCAGGAATGATACGAGGCTGCTATTTTGAGTCCAGGTAATATTGAGGAAACTATGCGTAAAACAAAAATGATGCTTCTGGGCGTACTTCTTGCCACCGCTGGCGCCAGCTGGACGGCTACTGCCGCGGGGATCGATCAGTATGCGCTGAAAGAGTTCACCGCCGATTTCACCCAGTTTCACATCGGCGACACCGTTCCGGCGATGTATCTCACCCCGGAATACAACATTAAACAGTGGCAGCAGCGTAACCTGCCTGCGCCGGACGCCGGCAGCCACTGGACCTATATGGGCGGTAACTACGTGCTGATTACCGATACCGAAGGCAAAATCCTCAAAGTGTATGATGGCGAGATCTTCTACCATCGCTGATCCGCGCAATCTCCACGTCCGCCCCGGCGAGCCAGCGGACTCTCCGGCGCTGCGCCAGATCTTCCTGCGGGCGCGCAGTTTATCGTGGACCTGGCTTCCCGCCGCGGCGTGGCGGCTGGAAGATTTCGATGCCGCCACCGCGGATGAACAGCTGTGGGTCGCGGAATGCGACGGCCAGCCGGTGGGCTTTGCCGCCGTATGGACCGCCGATAATTTCCTTCACCATCTGTTTGTCGACCCCGACTGGCAGGGCAAACATATCGGCAGCGCGCTGCTGGCGCAGGTCGAACGGACCTTTACCGCCAGCGGAACGCTGAAGTGCCTGATGGAAAATAAAAACGCCCTGCGCTTCTACCAGCGTCATGGCTGGACCATCGAAGCACAGGGCGCGTCGCCCGAGGGCAGATACTGGCTGATGCGCTCGCCGCGGCCTTAAACGGCGCGGAAGGCAATCTCACCCGGGATCACTTCTCCCTGCCAGTACATCTGGGCCGCCACCCGGCCCGCCAGCTGGCGGTAGATGTCGGTAAATTCGCTGTCCGGACGCGCCACCACCGTCGGCGTGCCGTTATCCAGATCTTCCCGCAGCGTAATATGCAGCGGCAGCTGGCCCAGCAGCTGGGTGTGGTATTTCTCGGCCAGTTTTTGCGCGCCGCCGGTGCCGAAGATAGGCTCGTGGTGCCCGCAGTTGCTGCAGATATGCATGCTCATGTTTTCCACGATCCCCAGCACCGGCACTTCCACTTTCTCGAACATCACGATGCCTTTTTTGGCGTCGATCAGCGCGATGTCCTGCGGCGTAGTGACCACCACCGCGCCGGTCACCGGGATGTTCTGCGCCAGGGTCAGCTGGATGTCGCCGGTGCCCGGCGGCATATCCAGCACCAGGTAATCAAGATCCGGCCACAGGGTCTCCTGCAGCATCTGCATCAGCGCCTTGCTGGCCATCGGCCCACGCCAGACCATGGCGTTGTCGTCGGTCACCAGGTAGCCGATGGAGTTGGTTGCCAGACCATATTTCATGATCGGCGCCATATGGGTGCCGTCCGGCGAGGTCGGGCGGCTGTCTTCCGCACCCAGCATGGTCGGAATCGACGGACCATAGATATCGGCATCCAGAATGCCCACCTTCGCCCCTTCCGCCGCCAGGGCCAGCGCCAGGTTTACGGCAGTAGAAGATTTACCGACGCCGCCTTTGCCGGAGCTGATGGCGATAATGTTTTTCACGCCGTTGACCCCGGGCTGGTTTTTCACCCGCTTGAGGGTTGCGATGCTGTGGGTCAGCTTCCAGTCGATAGCCTTCGCGCCGGTGATGCGCAGCAGTTCGGCGCTGCACTGCTCTTTCAGCGCTTCGAAAGCGCTGCTCCAGACGAACGGCATTTGCAGTTCAATATGGACGGTATCGTCCAGCCAGGCGACATGGTGCAGCGCCTTAAGGGCGGTGAGATTATGCTTCAGGGTTGGGTGCTGGAAATTGGCCAGCGTCCCGGCGACCATCGCACGTAGGCGCTCAGGGGATTTGGCCTGGGATTGCGAATTCATCCCGACTCCTTTGTTGTTTTGAGATGCTTTCAGTAATCACAGAGTTTATCACAGGTAACGATTATCCATATATGGGCAGCCATTTATGGCGCACCCACAGCCCTTTTGGTAATATCGGAAGCCCTTTTTACAACAGAAGATGTAATGCTCACTATGACTCAAGTCGCGAAGAAAATTCTGGTAACGTGCGCCCTGCCGTACGCCAACGGCTCCATCCACCTCGGCCACATGCTGGAGCACATCCAGGCTGATGTCTGGGTCCGTTACCAGCGAATGC
>OGKM01000061.1_pt1 | contig 91523 bp, 94 predicted proteins | sample 1572501 | NCBI WGS metagenome assembly OGKM01 (sample SAMEA2582154, study PRJEB24529) | metagenome | biome: Human gut stool | place: China | collected 2011
TATCGTCAGCCAGCAAAGAAATCTCCGAAAGAATGTGACTGGAAATCAAAATAGTTTTTCCTCTTGCGTCGCAAAGCTCCCGAATAAAGGAGCGTACTTCTGCAATACCGATGGGATCGAGGCCGTTGATCGGCTCATCCAAAATCAAAAGCTCCGGATCGTGCATAACGGCAAGGGCGATGGCAAGCCGCTGCTTCATACCAAGAGAATACTGTGAAAAGAGCTTTTTATCTTTGTAGGGCAGTCCTACCAGATCCAGAGCATCTTTGATAGCATGATTGTTTGGTACGCCCCGCAGAGTAGCAAAGATACGCAGGTTCTCTGTGCCGGTCAGATTGGGATAAAAACCAGGTGACTCAATCAAACTGCCAATGCGGGGCAGCAACTTCTTTTCATTTCCTTGCAAAGACTTTCCCCAGATTTTGACCTCACCGGAAGTAGGCTTCGTTAAACCCAACAGCATTTTCATGGTAGTGGTTTTTCCGGCTCCGTTTCTACCCAACAGACCATAAATTCTCCCACGCTTGACATGGATATTTAAGTCAGCCACACTCTTTTGTGAGCCGTATTGCTTCGTCAGATTTTTTGTTTCAATGATATAATTTGTATCCATATTCAAAACCTCCTGTTCTGTAAGGTATTCTATCACGCCAACCTTGCATTAACCTTGCCGCAACCTTGCATTAACCTTGCAATTTGAAATCCAGTAAAATGACAAAGGCTCCCGCCATAAAGACGGGAACCCGCTTAACTCTCCAAAGGAAAAAGCAACATAAATTCAGTTCCTTTTCCCGGCAAACTTTCAACTGTTATACTCCCACCCATCTTTTCTACAAGCTGATGGACAATAGAAAGACCAAGTCCGCTGCCTTTTTCGGAGCGTCCTTTATCACACTTATAAAGCCGTTCAAATATGTGTTTCAAATCTTCCTTCTCAATTCCCACTCCATTATCCGCCAGCAGCAGCTCCATGTTATTTTCCTTCTTTGATAGGACAATTTTGATTTTGTCTGCATGGCTGTGAGCAATTACATTTTGAATGAGATTGTTGACGATCCTCATATAGCTGTCCATATCCAATCTTACCCGGACAGGCTGTTCGGGAATATCAATGTCATAATCAACCTGTTTATCCTCAAAAATCGGTATCCAGTCAATCAGGATATTTCTTGTCAGCTCTGCGGCCTCAACGCTCTGGATTTCTAAAGCAAACTCGTTGGAATTTAACTTGAACCAGTCAAAGAGCACATCAATATATTCTTTCAGATCATGGGCTTTCCGGCGGGCGGTTTCAATATAATCATCCCGGTCTTTTCCTGTGACCAGTCCTTTGTGTGCAGCGTCAAGATACCCAATCAGAGTAGTAAGGGGCGTTCGCACATCATGGGAAAGGCTCGTCATAAGCTGGCGGTTGGTTTCTTCTGTCTGCCGTACAGTTGAAAGTCTGCTTTCATAGGCCACAACGATCTCGTTGATTTCATAGGCAAGAGGTGCTGTCAGTTCATTTGTTGCAGATAGAATACGCCGGTTGCCATTTCCGTTTTTCACATCAACCAGCACATCGGTCATTTCTGCTATTTGTTTTTTTACACGCCGAACGAGAACGATGGAAGTCAATACAGCCACAACAGCAATCACAATGGACAAGAATACGATAATTTCCATGCTGACTACACCTCCTTATTAAACCGGTAGCCAATCCCTTTGACCGTTTGTATATACTTTGGGCTTGAAGGATTGACTTCTAATTTTTTACGAAGTCGGCTGATAATCGCCATAATGTTACTGTCATCATAGAAATATTCTTCGCCCCATACTTCCTCATAAATCTGCTGTTTGGTCAAAATTTTCCCTTGATGTTTTGCACAGTACAGGAGCAAATCAAATTCCTTTGGGGGCAGTTCAAAAGTGCCGTTTGATGTAGTAACAGAACGATTTTCAAGATCAATCTGCAATCCGTCAAAATTTAGCTTTTGTATGGCTCCAGCTTGCTGATTAAAGCGAGTGTAGCGGCGAATAAGAGACGCAATACGGGCAATCAGTTCGTCCATATCAAACGGTTTTGTCAGATAATCGTCCGCCCCGGCTCGTAAGCCCCGTACTTTAGAAATGCTGTCATTTTTAGATGTGAACATCAAAATCGGCAGGCTGTTCTCTTTGCGGATTTCTTCCAGCGTTTCAAAGCCATCCATACCGGGCATCATCACATCCAGCACCACAAGCTGATACTCCTGCTCTTTTAATTTCTGCAAGCCCTCTTTTCCGGTATTACAAAAATCAGCTTCTATATGTTCCGATTGTACGCTGCGTTTAATCAAAGCGCACAGTTCTCTGTCATCATCTATAATCAAAATTTTATTCATGGCGCAACCCCTTCCCTTGTTTTGTCCTTCCGTCAATCGGCTTTTCTGCGTTCTTTGGGATCAGCCAAACACCAGCCATCTTCACAGCGCCGGGAATGCGCCCTCCGGCGCAATAATAATTTACCCTACGAGGTGTCACGCCCCACTTTTCGGCGGCCTCTTTCAATGTCATATAGTCCATTTCGCACCTCCACAGAGTACATTATAGTTCTCTTTCTCGAACAATGCAAGGAACGAAATGTGAATTATAAACTTCAACTAACCTGCATATAGCAACATTCCACGGGCAAAGTATGAATTATACAATGTAACTGGGTGATGTTATATGGCGAAAGTTGAAGATTGTCCCGGTTTTGAAACCTTCGGCGCAGATGTCAAAGCTGCACGAGAGGCAAAGCGTCTGGCACGAAAAACATTGGCAGAAATGGTTGGGATTGAATGGCGGTATCTTGCCAACATTGAGAATCAAGGTGCGATTCCGAGCCTGCCTGTGATGATCCAGTTGATTAAGGTCTGCGGACTTCCCGTGGAACGGTATTTTAACCCGGAGATTATGCGAGAAGAAAGCGAACAGCGGCAACGGGTCAGCCACAAGCTGAAGCTTTGCCCTGAAGAATACCTGCCGATTATCGAAGGTGCCATAGACGGGGCGCTCAAAATGGAACAGACTGCGAAGCAGAAGGAGGACGCATAATCGCGGCCTCCTTCTGGCATTTCTATATCAAGGTTCCCGGCACTTTTCCAAAAGTTCCCGACACCTCTGCTGGATTTCTCCGGTTTCTGTCACAGTCAGGTCACGGTCATTTCCAGTAATCTTATCTTCCAGAAAGTTGGCGTATGTACCCAACAAAGCGTTCCGTAAATCCTCCGGGGTTTTCTGTATTTCTGCGCTGTACCAGTCATTCCGGTGGGGTTCCCATGCCATCAATGTATAACCATGACTGGTCTGAACCACCTCATACAGAGGGTCATCATCCAGATATGCCTGAAACACTTTCAAAACCTTTTCAAAGGTCAGCATTTCCCGCACCTCCCATTCATCTGCAAATCAGTTCCCTGATTAAAATTTCCTCAATCTGTGCCGTTAATGTGTTCATCAGCCCCACCCAACGCATAGGATCACAGGCTTTCAGTTCCTCAGTGACACCCGCAACCTCCATCATGTGAGGTAACATGGCGTCCATACGCTCCCGCGCTGTCCGGTCAATCTCTATCAGGTGCGGATACAGCTTCTCGCTCATCAGTAGTTGGTTGTAGAGAATGGGGTGATGTTCCTTCAGGTAGGATTTTCGCATCCTGCCGTACTTGCCAATAGAAGTTTCCGGCTGTTCAGAAAGTTTTAGGTTGGGTATATCATAATCTCCACAACGAATGTAAGTCAACTTACTCATATTCATTCTCCTTTGCTCCGTGATGATTAGACTGCTGCGCTGGCTGCTATGCCGCCTTTGCGCGGTTCTTCTTTTGGTAGCTGCCCGACAGTAGAAAAAACACCTTTTTTCATATCCTCAGCCCGAATCAGGGCTTTCTTAGCGTCCATTTTCGCTTTTTTCTTCGCCTTGATTTTGTTCTCATACCGTTTCTGTGCGCCGCTGGCTTTTCGTTTCAAATAGTTCTGATGGAGCCTGTCCTTGCGTTCTTCTTTTTTTCGCAATTCTTCCTGTTCCTCCGGTGTTAAAGGAACCGGCTGTAAGGATGGTGGGATATAGCGTCCTAAAAAATTGAAGTAGATTTCAATTTCCTGCGTGGTGTCCTGACTGCCTTTTCGGGCGCGTTCGTGGACAAGGATTTTCTCTACAAACTCGTTGAGCATGGTGTTTGTCAGCGTGTCAAAATTCTCGTACTTATCAATCAGGGCTATAAATTTCTCCGCTGATTTCTGGCTTTGCTCGTAGCCAGTAACAGCCTTTTCCAGCTCTGCAATTTCAATCTCAAGTGCGTCCTGCTCTTTGGCATACTGTGCATCAAGTGCCCTATATCGTGCATCCGGCAGCTTGCCGAGGGTGTTGTCCTCATAGATTTTGCAAATCAGTTTTTCCAGTTCTCCGGATCTCTTTTGAGCAGCGGCCAGACGCCTGCGCTTTTTCGCTATATCGGCACTCTGTTGGGCAACCTGCGTCTTCTGAACAGTGTGAATAAATTCCGTCCGATCATTTTTGGAATATTCAGCAATAGCCCGGAGCGTGTCGGAAACCAATGTCAGAACGGCACTCTCATTGATACGGTGTTGTGTAGGGCATAGTGTCCCACACGGAACTTTGGTATAATTGGAACAGGTATATTGAGAAACCCGCTTGCCATTGTTGGTGCGGTGGACATACATCTTGCCGCCGCAATCGGCACAATAGAGCAAGCCTGTGAGGGGAGCTGCTTCGCCCCAGCCGTTTGGATAACGCCGTACATTGCTGCGGATTTTCTGCGCCAAATCAAAGGTCTGCTGGTCGATAATGGCTTCATGGGTATTCTCAAAGATCGTCCATTTGTCCTCAGAAACATAGTGGCTTTTCTTGTCCTTAAAGTGCTTGCGGGTCTTGAAATTGATGGTATGCCCTAAATACTCTCGTTTTTTCAAAATGTTCACGATGGTAGATGATCCCCATCCATAGGGGTCTTTGACCGGCTTTGAACGGTTCACACCCTCGTTGAAGCGGGCAAGGTGTACGACAGGAATTTCAATCCGGTCTGTGGATAATTTGCAGGCGATCTGATAAGGCCCATATCCCTCCAGCGTGAGGGAGAAGATACGGCGTACCACTTCGGAAGCTTCCTCATCTACCAACCAATGCTCCCGCTTTTCATCCCACAAGTAGCCGTAAATCACAGTACCGGTCAGGTGCTTGCCGCTCATGCCTTTTGACTTAAACACAGAGCGGATTTTTCGACTGGTATCACGGGCGTAAAATTCATTCATGATGTTGCGGAACGGGGTAAAATCGTCATCGCCTTTCAGACTGTCCACACCATCATTGATCGCAATCAGCCGAACGCCGCGCTGCCGCAAAACCTCCATGACCTGACCGACCTTTAGATAGTCGCGTCCTAACCGGCTCATGTCCTTGATGACGATTGCCTCTACACGCCCTGCCTCCACTTCCTCCATCATCGCCAAAAATCCGGGGCGGTCAAACCGGGTGCCTGAGATACCATCATCGGTAAAGTGCGTAGGGTTGGGCAGCCCATTCCGGCGGGCAAAATCCTCTAACATCTGTTTTTGGTTGGATATGGAGTTGCTCTCGCCCTGTAACTCATCGTCCCGGCTCAGGCGCTCGTACAGTGGGGTAATTTTTTCATTTCTCATGGCTGTACCTCCTGAAACAAAATGCTCTAAGTGATTGCTTCACTAACCATGACAAAATCATGATTAAGAAGTCACTTAGAGCATACATCTCCAGCGGCCAGCTTATATTTCTTATACTGGCGCACCGCAAAGTGGTTTGGCTTCTCGGCTTCCAGTGCATCAAACATCAGGTCTACGGGGTTTTTGAACTCCTCGTCATCCTCACGGACTTCCATGGCGTTGATGAACTCAATGAGGGTGGAGAAGTTTTGTTCCTCCACCGGAGCCTCATAATGGATATAGCCAATAAGCGCGCAGTACAACAAGGTTTCTGCTTTTACCCAGAAATCGTCTCCGGCCTTGCCTTCGCCTTTGGTATTGGCGATCAGCGTTGTTACCAGCTTCAAGATGTCCTTTTCGCTATGGATATAGGCGAAAGGGTTATAGTGCATGGACTTCTTGAAGTTGATGGTATTTAGGACCTTGATTCGGTACGGCTCATAAATGACCTTGCCGTGCTTATCCTTCATAGGCTTTCCGTCTTTCCCCAGCTTGGGTGCGCCCCTTTGGAGCATTTTTCCGCACTCCACCAAAATGGTTCCCTTTCGGTCTGTTTGTCAAGGACATAGAGAAAAGTTTTCATCATTTCTTTGCGGATAGGTCATTTTCCAGTAGCCGCATGACTTTATCGCTCATGCGCTCTGTGCTTGTCTGACTGAAATGGAGCGATAATTCATAGGTGGTCTTGCCGATTTTTCGCTTGACGGTCTGCGGCTTCGGGGCGGCGGTGGTCTTAGTGACTGTCTGTGTGTTTTCCTGCATAGGTTCTCCTTTCTGATTTTGGCAAAAGAAAAAGCAGGAAGTCCTTTTAAGGTTTCCTGCTTGGTGGGTGCTACTGTAAGGGTAGCGGTTATTCAGTTTTCAATGGCTGTGTTACGCAATAGAAGCCCATTTTTGAGGATAAAGGTATAAAATACCGTCTTTGCAATTTTGACGCTTAAAAAGCCTTGTAGAATAGGCGTTTTAAGCCGCCTACTGCGTAACATCATATATTCCGCATATACTTCATTGGCGTGTAACGAATACCGTCTGTTAATTGTTCTGTGTTGGTATCGACAAAACCTAATTTGTGATAAACAGGAACAGCAAAGGGAGATGAATTAACTGTAAATTCATCATTGCTACTATTTTCCTTGAGGTATTCCCATAACTGTTTTCCTATACCTTGCTTTTGGTAAGCGGCAGAAACAAAGAAACAGCAAATATGCTTTCTGTTATCATTTGTGGCGATAACTCCTCGTAGAGTGTTATTATCAAACGCTCCGAAAAACTCTAAGCTGTCGATAATTTCTTGATTGCTGATAAATTTGTAAAAGCTGTCAATTCCTTGTTGTGAATAGTCGGGGGCTTCAAATTGTAAAAAAGTTTCCCATGTGAGTTGCAAGGCGGTTGCCATTTCTGCCTTGCGTATTTTTCTAATTTCCATAGTAATCGCCTCGCTTCTCAATAATATTCGTATTATACCACTTATCCGGCGCAATCACAATTCCATATCACGCCGTTTGTTCTGCGTCTTTTCTTTGCCCTGCTCCGGCTGTACTGCCTGTTCCACGCATTTCTTGACAGCTTCGGCTTCCTGTACCTCGGCTTTCAAGGTCTGCAAACTGCCATATAAGCGGCTTTTCTTTTGGGTAAGGTCGGCAACTTCGGCTTTCCATGCTTTCGGCTTCAGCACCTTATCTTCCCCTAAATGCTCTTTGAGATAACGCTCGGCACTCTGATACAAAGTTAATGCGACTCGGTTGCTCTCGAAAAAATCCTCCTGCTTCTTTGGCTTGGTCTGCATATACGCCTTGTAGGTGGGGCGGTGTTCCCGATATTTCTCGGCTTGGTCTATCAGTTCCTTTCGCTCATGGAGTAGCTTTTCTGTCTGCTTGATTTCCCCGTTGGTAGTCCAGTATTGTTTTTTCATATCCGATACAACTTCCTGCAACTGCACAAGGGTAGTAATGTTTCTGCTCTGCAAGAAATTAAATGCCTTTGCGTACAACTTCAAGTCTTGAATTTTTTCGTACCGGCTCTGTGGCTTGGCGGCTTCTGTATAGGCTCGGTTAAGCAATTCTAAAAGGGTGGACGGCTGTTCGGAACGCTCGGAAAGGATAGGAACGGAAAGGAAAGGATTTTCCTTTGTCTGTGCGGTCTTTTCTTTTATCCATGCTGTGAGGGCGGCAATCCGGCGTTTGACCTCCTTTAACAGACGATTTTGTTCCCGTATTTCTCTGTTCTGATTGCCTTTATCGGTAACAATGCCCCTGCGCTCCATTTGGGTAGCGGCAACGCCCATGTGGACGGTCGGTATCTGCTCTATGCCTTGCCGCTTATAGGAACGGTGGTCTATGCGTTCCGGTCTGTCCTGTGCGGCAAGATAGCGGTTCGCAGTATCCGCCCACGCCTGCCGCCATACTTCGGCCTTCTCTTGGCTGTTCCAGTCAACCGTATCAACCTTGCGGCTCTTGAATGTGCCGTTTTTCAGCTTGATACGCTGACCGCCCTTGTCTAAAAGATATTCCTTTTTTGACTTTGCTCCCCACTCGCCGGACTGCTCCAACGGGCGCATGGTAAGCATGATATGAGCGTGAGGGTTTCCGTCCTGTTTATCGTGAATGGCAAAATCGGCGCACATTCCAACAGACACAAAATTTTCTTTCACATATTCCCGTACAAGCTGTATCTGCTTTTCCCTGTCAAGTTCTACGGGCAGGGCAATTTCAATCTCCCTTGCAAGCTGTGAGTTCTTGGCTTTCTCGATTTTCTCCACGCTGTTCCATAGGGCAGAACGGTCTGCAAAATCCGGCGGCGCATGGGGCGGCAAGAGGATTTCCGTATGCACAATACCGCCTTTCCTCGTAAAGTCATGGGTAACGCCGTCATAGTTGTTAGTGAGGGTTTCTCCGCTTCGGTAAGCGGCGGCGGCAACGGCTGACTTGCCTTTCCCTCTGCTGACAATCTTAATACTGCAATGATATATCGCCACGCTGTCAACCTCCTTTCGGGCGGCATATTCAGACTTCATGGCAGACGATAGACTGCAAAGCAGGGTATCGTCTGGCGTGAAGTACACAAGGGGTAGGGAATGAAATTCCCGTAGGGGAGTGTAGCTCCCCTGTATCAGCGGAACGCTGATATAAGCCCTCGGCAGAGCGCACACACCCGTAAGGGTGTATAAGTGCGCCCTTGTCAAGCAAGGGAGATTTAATTCTCCCGGTTTTCTTCTCCGATTTTCCGTAAATGCTCCTGCGCCTGTGCGGTCTGAAAAGTAACCTCCAACAAGCCCTTTATCTGCTCGTTGCTGTACTGCTCCGGCTTCTCCAACAGGCTTTCCAGTATCGCTCCACGCTCAATAAGGCGGTGTGTCCTCGCCTTGCGTTCTGCGTCTTTTTTCTGATTGAGAAGTTTCCGCTTTCTGTTCTGTAACTGCCGGATTTCTTCCTCGGCTTTTGCAATCTTTTCTTCAATGTCTGTCATGGTTAAATCTCCTTTCTAATTTCGGGCATAAGAAAAGCAGGAAGTCCGTTTCGGGATTTCCTGCTCGGTGTTTTTTGCTGACCGCCCCTGTCTGTATTGCCGCCTTATCTGTCTATCTTAAAATTCTCCACGACAGCATGAATTAAGCGGCGTTCCATGAAGTCTTTTTTATCTGTGTCTATCCCGTAGTACACAAGCCCCCTTTCGTCATAAACTGTCTTGATACATTTGTTGCGGATATAGCTTTCATAGGTTTTCAGCACCGTCTGAATGGCGGCGGCTTCCCCCTGTGTGGCGGCTATAATTACCTCAACGGGCAGATAGTGGTCTTTGTATTTTTTACTCATGGCGGCGCACCTCCATTTCTGACCGTATTTGTCGGACAGCCCTCATTTTGTGGTAACTGATTTTTCCGGCATTACAGCCATAGAGGGCGGCAATCTCTTTGTTCTTAAAGCCTAAGAAAAAATACAGTAAGATGATTTCCTGCCTGTACGGTGTAAGGCGTTCTATGGCGTGTCCTAACAGCTCGTTTTGTACTTCTACAAGCCATTCCCTCACTTGGAAATGGTAAACCATACAAGGGTAGCGGTCTGCGGTGCTGACCTCGGCTAAATCCTTTTCCAGTAGGGAAGAAAAGGACACTTCATGCTCTGTACGGCGGCGGTTGGCATGATAGTAGCTGATAGAAGCATATTTCAAGACTTTCGTACAGTATGCGTCAAACTGTCGTTGTAAAATTTCTATGTTTTCATTCATTTTGATTTTCCTCCTGTCTGTTCGTATGATAGCTACGCAAAGCAGACAGGAGAGGTGGAGAACGGCAAAGAGGAAAAGGCGTCTGCTCCCATTCGCAAACGCCCTTTGTTATGTGCTATTTAGTTAATGTCTCTTGCTTTCATTTTATCCATTTCTGCCTGTTGCAATTTTTTGTACTTCTCCCTGCCAGTACCCCAATCGCCAAAAAATATAGTATTGGCTATCACAAACGGAAATACATTTCTAATGGTAAGCGGTACTTTACCACTTGCAAAAATCCAGATAGTGCCTATCAGAATGAGCATAGGAATAATGCCGCCCCATAAAGGATTTTTCAACTTTACACAAAGAAAATATTCCACAACGAAAAGTACTCCTGCAATCACAAATCCAATAATCAAATCAATCATATTTACATCTCCTTTAGTTAATGTCTTTGGCTTTCATTTTTCTAAGTTCATCTTTGCGGTACTGATGTCGTCCATCTATCCAAATAAGAAATTCTAAAGCAAGAAGAAAAGCACCCACAAAAATGTAATTTGTAGTTTGCGATACCTGCATAACAAAGTACAAGATTATCATAACTGCAATCGAAAACAGAGGAACAACAGCCCCTAACTGCCATACTTTCCTTGTACTCAAATATTTTTGTACGCTGTATATGATAAGCGTAACGGCAATCGTGCCAAAAAATTTCAATAACATAGATAGCATAATTATCTCTTCCTTTCTTGTTTATACTTGTCAATGATAATTTTTGCGGTTTCTAAATCAATTCGTGAGTCAACTGCAAGCCCTTTAATAAATGTGGAAAATGGTTCTTCCTCCTTTTGGTCGCTTAATTCGATTTTCTGAATAAGTTTATCAAGACGCAGACGGACGGTAGGGTAAGATACTTCATACAGCTTTGCAATTTCTTTAAGCGAACCAGATTTTAAGACAAAGTTCTTTAAGAATGTAACATCTTCCGGCTCTAAGGCAAGTAACCATTGTGGAATTTTATCTATTTCCATTTCAGTTCTCCTTTCTATTTATCTTTAATTTTCTTTAGTATAACATAAATAATTTTAAAGTCAATAAGGAAATCAAAATAAATTTTATCAAAATCGGATTTTTCAACAATGGAATAGGTTAGGCTTTCGGTTTCCGTAGTCCTTGACTTTCGATTATCGAAATTTAAGAGTTTCGATTTCCGAAGTTCTGGAATTTCGGTTATCGAAGTGTATAAGACTGATTATATCAATACAAGTATAACAGACTTATCTATCAATCCTATCCTTTCCTTTCCTAAACCCTTTCCCTCCCACGCCTACCAGTCATAGAGGGAAGTATCGTTCATAAAGTTCTTGACATAGATAATGTTCGGCTTTCCTAAGCCCTGCCGGACACACTCAATCAGCCCGATACCTTTCTCGCTGTCTAACTCTGCAAACAGCTTCACAATCTTTTCAGTGCCGCATTTCAGCCGTTCCCTTGCGTCCTCCAGTGTGAAGTAGATAAACACACGCCCGTCCTTATCCGTCCAACCGTTTTTCATGGAAAGCTCCATGCGGTCTATCAACATACCATACAGCAGTTTTGCGTCTGTGGAGAGGGCTTCAAAGCGTTCATCAGAAAACAGCAGCTTCGGTATGCGGTAAAATGCGTACTGCTCGGCGGCTCTGCCGTAGAAGTACGGAAAACTCATGCAATCAATCCTCCTTTTCCACCTCAAACAGCGCAAACGGCATAATCAGGGGGTAGGCATATCCTAATACCTTATGCGGTTTTCGGCTTCTTAAAATGCTATTGGAATAGGGCTTGTGAAGCGTAGAACGCCCCCAAAACGCTCTCATTTGTCTGTCCTCGGCAATCTCTGTTTTGCCCGTTCTTTCTGCTCCGCTGTGAGCGTGACGGTCTTTTCCTTTGACCGTAAGCTGATAAACCGCTTCGGCATGGAATAGGTCTTACTGACTTCATCAGCCTTGACGCACTGATAGCACTGTGGGTTTTTCTCCACCAGTTTATCAAGTTTCCGTTTCCATACGGGGTCTGCGGTGTAGATACTGGCGGTATCCTCGGCGGCGTTCAAAAGGATAATGGTTTCTTTCTCATATCGGCTCAATCTCATATCTGCTCCTTTCCGGCAAGAGAAAAGACACTCCTTAAGAAGTGCCTTTCCTGCCTGTCATGCCCTGTCCGGCGGCGGTAGTTCCACCTGCCCGACAAAGTTAAAATACACATCAATTTTCTGTTTCCTGTCTGTCCTGCCGCCTGTGGCTTCATGGACTACCACCTTTTCTATAAACTCATTCAGCATAGGGGTGGTAAGTTCCGTAAAATCTGTATATCGCCGCACAACGGCTATGAATTTATCGGCTTTTGTGTTGTCCTCATTAAAGCTGTCAATCTGCTCCTGCAAGTCCTCAATCTCGGTTTCCAGTGCAGTCTGTTCCCTGTCATAGTCGGCTAACAGCCGTTCAAAATGCTTGTCGGGTATCTTGCCTGTGGCGTTGCCCTCATACAGCTTCTTGATTAGGGTATTCAGTTCTTCGTTGCGCTCGGTGGCTTCTGCAAGCCGCCGTTTCTGCTCCCTCTGCGTTTCTGCCATTTGGACGGTAGAGGTCTGCTGTACCTTGTCTATGAAAGCCTGTTCGTCCTGCCGCACATAGTCGCTGACCTCCCGTATTGCCGTTAAAATCAGTTCCCACAAAACGGAAGTCTTGATAAAGTGCATGGTACAATCCTTTGTACGCTGTCGGTAACTGCCGCATATATAAGCGTCGTCTGCGTCATACTTCTTTTTCTTGGTGGGGCTTGGCTGCCGGTGCGTCATTTTACTGCCGCAATCGGCGCAATACACAAGCCCTGTCAAGGGGTGGGGCGGTCTGTTATAACTTGGTTTTCTGACTGTTTTCCGTAGTTTCTGTGCTAAATGCCATGTTTCCTCGTCCACAATAGCAGGGTGGGTGTTCTTGAAAATCATCAGTTCGTCCGGCTCTGCCTTGCGCCGTTTCTTGGTCTTGTAGCTGACACTGATTGTCTTTCCCAGTACCGTATGCCCCATGTATTCCTGCTTTTCAAGGATATAGGAAACGGCGGTAGCAGACCAGAGATAAGGATTTGTAAAGCCCTTGCTGTGGTCATTTTCGGGGCAATGGATTTTTGCGTAAGCTGACGGTATCAGCACCTTTTCAGCGGTTAGAATGTCGGCTATGGCGGTAACGCCTTTCCCCTCGATTACCATTTGATAAATCCGGCGCACAACGGTGGCAGGTTCTTCGTCAATAATTAGTTTCTGTTTATCTTCGGGGCTTCTCAAATAGCCGTAGGGAACGCTTGGGGAAACACGCTTGCCGTCCTGCATACGGGATTTGAAAACTGCCTGTATCTTGCGGCTTGCGTCCCTTGCATACCACTCGTTCATAATGTTGAGGAACGGGGTAAAATCACTGTCCTGTTGGTTTGCGCTGTCTATGCCGTTGTTGATAGCGATAAACCGCACGCCCTTTTCTTTGAACATGACTTCGGTATAAAAACCGACTTTCAGATAATCACGCCCAAAGCGGCTCATGTCCTTTACAATAACTGCGCTCACATTTCCGGCTTCAACCTCTGCAATCATGGCTTGGAAGCCCTCACGCTCGAAAGTTGTTCCGCTTACTCCGTCATCTGTGAAGTGCCGGATAGGGGAATAGCCGTTTTTATGAGCGTAGCTTTCAAGAAGCTGTTTCTGATTTTTGATACTGTTGCTCTCGCCTATGAGTTCATCATCTCGGCTTAAACGCTCATACAAGGCTGTGAATTTCATAGTCTGTGTTGCTGTCCTCATGCTCTGCACCTCACTTTCTGCGGCTTTATTTCTTCTGTCCTTAACAGATTAACCCTTTCGGGTCTGTGACCACATAGGAACTGTGCATCTGCATCAGATTCGGTTTGAGCCAGAAGCGGGTCTTACCGGAACCGGAGCCGCCAATCACCAGCACATTTTTGTTTCTGGCGGTCTTTGGGTCCTTGGGGCGGCTGTTCATTGTCAGGCTCTCCGTTTTCGTCAGAATCACATTGTTCTGGAATACCGGGTCGATGTAGGGTGCAATGTCCTCATGGGTTCCCCAACGGGCGGAACCGTATTCCATGCCGTGCCTGTACTTCTTGGCGTTCTTGCTTTTCAGGTACACAGCCAGCCGCAGGCCGCCGCCGCAGCACAGGCCCACCAGCAGGTCCAGCGGGTGCAGGCTGGGCCACCAGCTGGCCAGCGCCACCGGCAGCGTGGAGAAGAACGAGAGCATTTTTGCCGAAGCGTCCGCACCCACGGCCATCCGCCACGCTTCACCGAAGTTGGTGGAGAAAAGCCCCATCAGGATATACGGCAGATTCAGCAAAATGAGCTTTTTGATGTTCAGCTGCTTTTTCATCGTTCCAGCTCCTTCCGCTTGTTCCGGTCCACGACGGCGTGTTTTACCAGTTCTTTGAACTGGCTCAGCTTTGCCAGCACGGACGGGCGCTCGGATTTCTCCGCCTTCTTGACCTTTTTCCCGGTGTACTCGGTAAAAGCAGCGGTCAGGGCATCCGCGTCCCGACCCTTGAAAAAGATCAGGTACTTGGGTGGGGAGCTGCTGCGGTCCTTCTTCACCGCATAGTCCACGCCGTATTTCCGCGCGATCTTCTCAAACTCCTTGATGGAGGGGTCGGTGATCTCGATGTTGGAAACGCCCTGATTCTGGCCGATCAGCTGTTTCACCGTCTGCTTGCCGTGGGGAATCACGGGGGTATCCCGGCTTTTCTGCTTTTGCAGCTTCTTTTCCTTGCGGTGGGCAAGGTATTTGGTGATGGCGGCTTTCATCAACCGCCCGGTAAACTTTGTTCCGCTGACTACCAGCGTCAAAGTCCTGTTTTCCACTTCCTCCTGCATAGGTCATCGCCTCCTTTCCACGGATTTTGCAGGGGTGGCACTTGATACTAAGGCGGAACCACCAGCCGCCGCAGCAGGTATTTCAGCATGGCAGGCTCCTTTCAGCGCAGCTGGTCGGAGCGGTCATAGTACAGATGGCCCTGGCGCACTTTGGCATGGCTGAGAATCTTGATGTGGCCCTTTTCCTGGTTCTCCAGGCTTTTCTGGTATCCGGCCTCCGTCAGAAACAGGCGGGTCCGTTCACCTTTCCAGCCCACCGGGGAATCGTCGGTCAGCACATCGAAGATAATCATGTGCCGGGTGTCCTCGGCAAACCGCTCCAAATCCATGTACTCATGGCCGTGGTAGTTCTGCGCCCCGGCTTTGAGGCGCATTTCCTCCATCAGCTGGCCCACGGTCTTACGCTCAAGCATGGCGTGCGCCTCCTTTCCCGCGTCCCTGGCCCTTCACGGTCAGGATACCGTCCAGGGTGGTGGCGGTGATCCGCAGGCGCTCGGCGGTGGCAATGTCATTCTTCACGATCTCGTCGATGCCGTGGCCGCAGACCACCAGCACATGGGACCGGCGCAGGTAGTCCCGCGCCATATCCAGCCCGTCCTTGTGTTCCTGGGGAATCTCGTCTTTGAGGAAGGTAGGCAGGAACAGCACCGGGCAGATGGGCGAATACCCGGCATCGTACACCTGACGGCAGTAGGCCGCAGCGTTCTCGGCGTTCTCATACTGGCTGTTGCTCCAGGGAGCCGTAATGTAGGCAAGAGGTCGTTTCATGGCAAAATCCTTTCTCCCGGTGTTTTCGGGCAGCAGAAAAGCGGCTGTTTACCAGCCGCCTGCGTACATATCGTGGTTAACTTGTGCGGTGTAATGGTTGCTGATCGTGGTCGGCGCATTAAACAGCACCGCAAGCAGATACTGCTTCATGTTGCGGATTTCGGTGGTATTGTTCCGCAGGCATTCCATGACAAACTCGATGTGGGAGCAATCCAGCTTCAAAAAACGGGAGCGGACCACCTCATGGGGGAAGTCGCTGCCAGCGATCCGGGTGGTTTTCCGCTTGGCACAGACGGTCTCCACCATCAGCTCCACAATCTCGTCCAGGTCCTCCCGGTAGGTGGTAAACTCCCGGCACATGTGGTCATACTCGATGTTCTCCAGAATCAAATCCCGATAACTTTCCATCTCTGAGACAGACATCGCATCCCTTCCTTTCCGTTCCGGCAGCTGTGCTGCCACTGGCTCCCGGAAGGGAATGGAATCGGTACTTGATCCATAAGTAATTGTTTTTTCTGTATTTGATTTCTCTATATTTAATTCTGCGGGCTTTTCCGTATCCGGTTTTACCATATCCGGGTTTTCCGTATCTGGTGAAGCCGTATCCGGCTGGGGCGTATCCGGGTTCTTCGGCTGTGGTTGCTCGTAGATAACATACTCGGTATCGCTGATCCGACCCTGCCGGTCTCGCAGCTGATGGCGGACAATGTACCCAGCAGTTTCCAGCTCCCGCAGCGCGCCGCCGATAGCGTCCACGCCCTCTTTGCAGATGGCGGCAAGCCCTCTGGTGGTATAGTTCCAGTCCTCCGGTAAGGACAGCATCATGGAAAGCAGCCCCTTGGCTTTCAGGGACAGTTTCCCGTTGCGTAAATGGTGATTGCTCATCACGGTATAATCTCTGGTTCGTTCAATGCGAAATACGGCCATTGACCTCACTCCTTCCAAATTTCTCAGGGTATGAAAAAAGCCACAATCCTGTAAAAAGAATTGTGGCAGTCAGCTGTTTTGTTCACTTTTTCTGCGCCGGTAGGGGCGCTTGGGAATGGGCGGTCTGTCCAACAGGTCATTTCCCTGAGAGAATGGCAGAGTTTGCAGAACACGGTCAATCTCTATAAATTCCATACCATGCTGGGAATGGCAATCCTCCCAGATTGCTTCCCGGATTTCCTTTACAGTACACATTTCAATCCTTTCCTTTCGCAGTAATGATTTGTTTATGAGTGGCGGCGGTGTTTTCCCGGTTTGAAATCGAGGATATGTCCCTCAATCACACGAGCGTAACGCTTGATCTTGATCTCCCGACGCTGCTGGCTTTGCAGGGCGGCCTGATACCCGTCCTCAGTCAAAAACAGTCGTATTTCCTCTCCGGGGCTACCGTAAGCTGTGCTGGGACGCAGGACGGAAAACTCAATCATCCAGCGGGTGTTATCCTGAAAACGCTCCACGGCAAGAATGTTGTGTCCTTTCAGCTCGCGGGCTGAAATATCCCTCATAGGCGGCTCCTTTCATCGTTCCTGATCTCTCTGGCGTTTTTTCTGCCACTGTTCCAGCAGCTTGATAATAGTTTCCTGCATCCGCTGGGGCGTGTAGCTCTTGGGAAAATATTTCCGCAGAGTGTCCGAGGTGAATGTCACCTTGTCCAGATCGCTTTTCTTTTCCTCTCCCATAATGGCCCGCATCACATCAATGGATAAATGTCCCTCCTGACTAAATTTCTTGAGCCGCTGAGCCTGGGAGAGAGAAGGGGTGGCCTGTTCGCTGTCCATTGCGTCCAAAAGCTGGGTCTGTTCCTCTTTTTTCAGGAACGACAGCTCATACGCCGGATTGAGAGCGATTTTTCGCTCATCCACCATATCCAGCAGTTCGGGAATTAGTTCGGTCAGGCGGATGTAGCGGAAAATCTGATTTTTACTCTGGCCTACCTGTTCAGCTAACAATTCGCTGGACTTCTTTCCAAAATCGTTCCCAACTTGGGAACAATTTTCTTTTGTTGGCCTACCAGCCTGCCGCTTCATAGCCTCCAGTTTCATGCGGTAGGCAAAGGCTCTTTCACTTGGGAGCAAGCTTTCTCGCTGCAAGTTGCTGTCAACCATAATGATCGTGGCGGCATCATCATCCAAATCCCGAACAATGACTGGCATGGTCTCCTTGCCTGCCAGCTCACTGGCTCTGTGCCGCCTGTGTCCGGCTACCAGCTCATAACCGCCCTCCGGGTCCGGTCGAGCAATCGCCGGAACCAGAACGCCATACTGCTTGATACTGTCAGCGGTCTCCATCATGGCTTCGTCATCCTTGACTTTGAATGGGTGGTTCTTAAAGGGATGCAGTTCAGACAGCGGAATCTCCTGAATCTTTTCCAGCTTTGCATCCTGACGGCCTTCTTCGGTGGAGAACAGATCATCTACCGAGGCCAGCTCTATTTTTTTCGCGCTGCTTTTCAAGTTTCAACACCTCCTTCGTCAGATTTCGATACCCCTCTGCCACTTTGCCGCCAGGGTCATGGGCAAAAATGCTTTTTCCCTCGGCGCTAATTTCCTTTGCCCGGACAGAATGGGGAATCTCTGTGCCGAATACTTTGATCTTGCTGCCATAGGTCTCACGCAGGAGCGCGGAGATCTCTTTGGCAAAGTTGGTTCGGCTGTCCACCATCGTCAGCAGGATACCGTCTATCTGGAGCTTGGGGTTGATCTGCCGCTTTACCTTGTTTACCGTGGAGAGCAGCTGTTCCAGTCCTTTGGCGGGCAGATACTCTGCCTGAACGGGAATTATGATCCTGTTCGCAGCGGCCAGCGCATTGACCGTAAGCATCCCCAGGGAGGGCTGACAGTCGATGAGAATATGGGAGTATTGCCCCTTCAGCGTGTCCAGATATTGCCGCAAGATAGTCTCACGGCTCATGGCATTTACCAGGGATACCTCCATACCGGATAACTGGATGTCCGCAGGCATCAGGTCAATGCCTTCCGCATGATGCAGAATACCTTCTCCAGTGCGTATAGGCTGATCCATCAGAATTTTGCCCATTGCATCGGACAATGTAAATGGCAACTTGTCCGGTTGCGGATTTCCCAGGCTGATTGTCAGGCTCCCTTGTGGGTCCCCGTCGATCAGAAGGACTTTCTTTCCGGCCTGCGCCAGCCCGATTCCCAAGTTGGCACAGGTCGTTGTCTTGCCAACGCCGCCTTTCTGGTTGGCAATGGCGATGATTTGCGTGTTCATTGACTTCACCTCATTTCTGATTGTTGCTGTTGCTTCTGGAAATAGAAAAAGCCGCCACTTCAAAATTAACAGTGAAGTGACGGCTCTTTCTATCGCCGGAATACGAGTTCCTGAAATGAAAAAAGCACCCAGCATTTATACTGTGTGCTACATCAAATTCATATTCAATTATTCAAATTAGCTCAAACTATGCCAAACTGCCACAGCCAAAAAACGAGGGAAAGGAGGGCTGAAAAGCACCCCAAAAATCGGCTCTCGGTTAACCACTTTGGGAACCACTTCCCCCTCTTTTCGCCCTCTTTTGGGCCAGTTAACCACTTGCGGACCACTAAAAATTGGATGAAATCGGCTCTCGTTTTGCCAAATTTGGTCAAACCATATCAGCCCGTTTAGATATAGCAAAAGCCCGGAAAACCTTGATTTTCCGGGCTTTTTGAACCATTTTGATATAGTCTGAGCAGTCGATTATCGCTTGCTGAACTGCGGAGCGCGACGAGCTGCTTTGAGACCGTACTTCTTACGCTCCTTCATACGAGGATCGCGGGTCAGGAAGCCAGCCTTCTTCAGAACAGAACGATTCTCATCGCTCTGCTGCAGCAGGGCGCGGGACAGGCCGTGGCGGATAGCGCCAGCCTGGCCGGAAACACCGCCGCCGGAAACGCGGACGACGACATCGTACTTGCCCTCCAGGCCCAGCAGGACCAGCGGAGAACGGACGATCAGCTTCAGGGTCTCCAGACCGAAGTAGTTGTCGATATCACGATCGTTGATGGTGATCTTGCCGGTGCCGGTGTAAACGCGAACGCGGGCAACGGAATCCTTACGACGACCAGTGCCGTAGAAATAAGGTTTGGTTTCGTACATGTTCGATTGCCTCCTTCTTAGAACTCGATCTTCTCGGGCTTCTGAGCTGCGTGAGCGTGCTCGGCACCCTGGTAGCAGTGCAGACGGGTCAGAGCCTTAGCACCGATGGTGTTGGAAGGGATCATGCCCTTGATAGCGTAGGTCATAGCCAGGTCGCTGTTCTCAGCCATCAGCTTGCTGTACTGGACCTTCTTCAGGCCGCCAATGTACTTGCTGTGGGTGATGTGGAACTTCTGCTCAGCCTTCTTGCCGGTCAGAACTGCCTTGTCGCAGTTGACGACAACGACGTAATCGCCGCAATCGACATTGGGGGTGTAGTTGACCTTCTGCTTGCCGCGCAGCAGAACAGCGGCCTCAGCAGCGACGTGACCCAGGCTCTTGCCGGTTGCGTCGAGCAGATACCACTTGCGCTCGACTTCAGCGGGCTTTACGAGAGTAGTGCTCATATCTATTTCCTCCTGATAAGTGTTTGGTACGATTCAGGCGCCTTTGGGGCGCGAGTGTCAGTATACAACACAAAAAAGCGCCTGTCAACATCTTTTTGCGATTTTTTCAGTGGAAATTTTTATACCTCTCAAAATCTCTTGAATCCTCTCGAAATCTCGTGTTTTCTAAAATCGCATTTTCAAAAAGTTTTTCGGCCTCCGGGGGGCAAATTTGTCCCGGCGGCGCTACAATTTTGCCGCCGAGTGTGTTATACTATATAAGATATTGTAAAAAGGAGTTTTTTCCATGCCGAAAGACATTCACACGCAGGATTCCTCCCAGCAGCGGGCCTCCAGGCTGCTGCTCGCCATGGGCGTGATCGTGCTTTTGGGTGCGCTGGCCTACTTTGGGCTGACGCTGGCCGTCAACCGCCGCACTCCCGCCAACCCCGACACCCACTTTGATGCGGAGAACGGCATCTCGGTGGATTACGAAAGTGCCGTCTGGCCCGTCTGCCAGATGACCGAGGATGCTGCGCTGGGCCATGCGCTGCAGCTGGCTTCCGGTGAGGACAGTGCCAACGCCAACTATCAGGTAGTGCTGTTCCAGCGGGGAGACAAAGCCACTTACGAAGATTTCATCGGCCAGTCGGAAGCTGACCTGAAAGCAGCCTACGGTGTCATCAGCCCCCGCAAGGTCAAGCTGCAGGTGGAGGGTGCCACGGTCACTGCCGTGCGCTGTGATATCCAGGCCTACTACGCCGTGCTGGCCACCATTGAATACGACAGCGGCGATGTGGTCTATGTCTCCGGCCTGACCAAACTGGCCTCCATCAGCGATATCGTCAATCTGGTGGAAAGCGTGAGCCTGACATGAGCGATCCACACGCCATGCAGCGGCTCTGCGGCCTGATGCGCAAGGCCGTGCAGGATTACGAGATGATCTCCCCCGGTGATAAGATCATGGTGGGCGTTTCGGGCGGCAAGGACAGCGTGGCCCTGACCATCGGGTTGGCCCAGCTGCGCCGGTACCTCGGCTTTGATTATGAGGTCGTGGCCGTCACCCTTGACCCGCAGTTTGACCATCAGGCCGTGGATTACAGCCCGCTGGCGGCGCTGTTTGCCCGGTATGAGGTTCCCTACGAGGTGCGCCGCACCGAGATCGGCCCCATCGTGTTTGAATACCGACAGGAAAAGAACCCCTGTTCCCTCTGCGCCAGGCTGCGCCGGGGCGCGCTGCACACGGCGGCGCAGGAGCTGGGCTGCAATAAAGTGGCGCTGGGCCACCACCTCGATGATGCTGTCGAGACCTTTTACATGAATCTCTGGCGGGAGGGCCGCATTGGCTGCTTCTCCCCGGTCACCCAGCTGGACCGCCGGGGCCTGACCCTGATCCGCCCCATGCTGCTGGCCACCGAACACGAGGTGCGCTGTGCGGTAAAGGAGGAGGACTTCCCCATCGTCAAGAGCCGCTGTCCCGCCGACGGTGTGACCGTGCGGGAACAGACCAAGGATTTTGTCCGGGAGCGCTGCCGCACCGACCACGCCTTCCGGCAGAAAACGCTCCATGCTCTGCAGGAGAGCGGCATCGACGGCTGGCGGCCGGTCCATACAGGACGCACATCCAATCCATCCCCGAAGGAGGGAATGCATCATGCAGCTGCAGAACTTTGAAAAACACGTCTGGGCCGAGATCGACCTCGATGCCCTGCGGGCCAACTTCCGCACCGTAAAGCAGCGGGCAGGCAGCCTGCCCCTGTGTGCCGTGGTCAAGGCCGACAGCTACGGCCACGGTGCCGTCCAGTGCGCCCGGGTCTTTGCGCAGGAGGGCGCTTCCTGGTTGGCTGTCAGCTGCCTGGCCGAGGCCCTGCAGCTGCGCAGGAGCGGCCAGACCCTGCCCATCCTCATTCTGGGCCATGTGCAGCCCACATACGCTGCCGCCCTCATCCGGGACGATATCACCGCGGCCTGCTATTCCCTGCCCCAGGCCAAAGCCCTGAGCGAGGCCGCACAGGCCGCCGGGGGCCGGGTCAAAGTGCATCTGGCTGTGGATACCGGCATGGGCCGCATCGGCTTTGCTCTGCGCACCGATTTTGATGCCGCCATTGCCGAGGCCATTGCCGCCTGCACCCTGCCCGGCCTGGAAATGACCGGCCTGTTCCAGCACTTCTCGGTGGCCGATGACACCGCTGAGGAAAACATTGCCTACACCGCCGAGCAGCACCGGCTCTTTGTGCAGGCCTGCAGCGCCCTGACGGCAGCCGGGCACGAGCCCGGCATCGTCCACTGCGACAACTCGGCCGGTGTGATGCTCCACCCGGACTGGCCCGAGGGCCTGCCCCGGGCACACTGCATGGCCCGCCCCGGCATCATCCTGTACGGCTTTGACCCCAGCGATGAAGTCCGCTTCGGGCTGTTCCGCCCGGTGATGAAGCTCAAGACCGTGGTCAGCATGGTCAAGGTGCTGCAGCCGGGCCAGTCCACCAGCTATGGCCGCCGGTTCACAGCAGAGCGGCCCACACCTGTGGCCACCCTCTGCACCGGCTACGCCGATGGCTACCCCCGCCAGCTCAGCTGCGGCAAGGGCATCGTGGAGATCCACGGCACACCCTGCCCGGTGCTGGGCCGGGTCTGCATGGATCAGATGATGGTGGATGTCTCCGCCGTGCCGGGTACGGTGCAGGAGGGGGACGAAGCCATCCTGTGGGGCGGCACTGTCAGCGACAGTGCGGAGGACATTGCCCGCAAGACCGATACCATCACCTACGAGGTGCTCTGCGGCGTTTCCCGCCGGGTGCCCCGTGTTTATCTGGAACACGGCACGACCGCTGCCGTGGAGGACTGGATCCTGAACGACTAACACACTCTCCCGGAGGAATTACATGGCAAGAGACAACATCCGAAATTTCTGCATCATTGCACACATCGACCACGGCAAGTCCACCCTGTCGGACCGCATTCTGGAGCTGACCAAGAGCGTGGACGAGCGCACCATGGAGGATCAGATCCTCGATAACATGGACATCGAGCGGGAGCGCGGCATCACCATCAAGGCCCGCGCCGTTACCCTGAACTACACTGCCAAGGACGGCAAGACCTACGAGTTCAACCTCATCGACACCCCGGGCCATGTGGACTTTGCCTACGAGGTCAGCCGCAGTCTGGCCGCCTGTGAGGGTGCCATTCTGGTGGTGGATGCCACCCAGGGTGTGGAGGCCCAGACGCTGGCCAACACTTACATGGCGCTGGAGCACGATCTGGAGCTGGTGCCCATCCTGAACAAGATCGACCTGCCCAGCGCCCACCCGGACGAGGTGGCCCAGGAGGTGGAGGATGTGATCGGCCTGCCCTGCATGGATGCGCCCCGCGTCTCCGCCAAGACCGGCCTGAACGTCGATCAGGTGCTGGAGCGGGTGGTCAGCGATATCCCCGCACCCACCGGCGACCCGGACGCTCCCCTCAAGGCCCTGATCTTTGACAGCATCTACGACAGCTACAAGGGCGTTATCGTCTACATCCGCGTGTTCGAGGGCACCGTCAAGCCCGGCGACACCATTAAGATGATGGCCACCGGGGCCGAGTTCACGCTGGTGGAGGTGGGCCACATGGGTGCCACCAGCCTGACCCCCTGCAGCCAGCTGCAGGCCGGCGAGGTCGGCTACCTGACCGCCAGCATCAAGACCGTGCAGGACACCCGCGTGGGCGATACCGTCACACTGGCAGACCGCCCCACCTCCGAGGCCCTGCCCGGCTACCGTCAGGTCAAGCCCATGGTGTTCTGCGGCATCTACCCCGCCGACGGTGCCAAGTACCCCGACCTGAAGGACGCGCTGGAAAAGCTGCAGCTGAACGACGCTTCCCTGACCTTTGAACTTGAGACCAGTGCCGCGCTGGGCTTTGGCTTCCGCTGCGGCTTCCTGGGCCTGCTCCACATGGAGATCATCACCGAGCGTCTCGAGCGGGAGTTCGACCTGGATATCATCACCACGACCCCCAGCGTCCGCTACCGCCTGACCATGACAGACGGCACTGTGGAGATGATCGACAACCCATCCAGCTACCCGGACCCCTCCAACATCGTCAAGCAGGAGGAGCCCTTTGTGGATGTCCACCTTTACACCCCCAACGATTACGTGGGTGCCCTGATGGATCTGTGCCAGCAGAAGCGCGGCGTGCTCATCGACATGAAGTATCTGGACGATGTCCGCGTGGACCTGCACTACGCCCTGCCTCTGGGCGAGATCGTCTACGACTTCTTCGATGCCATCAAGAGCCGCAGCCGCGGTTACGCCAGCTACGACTACGAGTTCAAGGAGTACCGCGAGAGCGACCTCGTCAAGCTGGACTTCCTGCTCAACGGCGACCCCGTGGATGCTCTGTCCATGATCGTCTTCCGCGACAACGCCTACGCCAAGGGCCGCCGCATCTGCGAAAAGCTGCGGGACAACATTCCCCGCACCCTGTTTGAGATCCCGGTGCAGGCCGCCATCGGCGGCAAGATCATCGCCCGTGAGACCGTCAAGGCCATGCGCAAGGACGTGCTGGCCAAGTGCTACGGCGGCGATATCTCCCGCAAGAAGAAGCTGCTGGAAAAGCAGAAGGAGGGCAAAAAGAAGATGCGCCAGCTCGGCAGCGTCTCCCTGCCCAGTGAAGCCTTTACCGCCGTGCTGAAGCTCGACAGCGACGACAACTGATTCTTTATCCCTTCTATCATAGAATAACAGCAACAGCCCCCACCAGATACAGCAAAAAGCTGCATACCGTGGGGGCTGTTGCATTATTCTTGCCCTTCTTTACTTATCAGCATAAAAATTCAGCCGAACCATTTTTATCTATTCTTACAATTTCTCCATTTATTGTTGCATAGAGCGATTCATTATAAATCTCATAGGCCGAATTCCAATATCCGTTTACTCCATCAAATACAAACGTTTCTACGTCACTAAGATTCTGTCCCACCTGATTGATTGTCGTATAATAGTCATTTTCTTGACTCACTGTTACCAGTAATCCATCTTTCGTTGGATATATGCTCTTTATTGTCCCCTTTTGCGGTTCAACACTCCACGTCCCATCTTTTCTTATGATTCCCCAAAAAGGAACCCCATCAGGATTCAGCATTTGCAATGCAGCATACCCATTCATAAATCGTGGTTCATCAGTTGTAACCGGCTGAATGTTATACTGGCTCAAATCGATGATACAGTTCAAGTGAATATCATAAAATCCTGATGGATATTTCTCAAACTCACCTGTATCTCTTCTTGCATCAAGGTAAATCAGCCCCTCTGCCAATACTGGCGTTCCACTTCGCTGTGATTTAATACTCTTCCACTCCGGCAGTTCATTAAAGTCATCGTCCAAAACTCGAATGCTCGGTGCTGTCTGAAACATCACACCATTTTCCATTCTAATCTGACATGCATTAAATTCAGAAATATAATGGAGTTTTCCATTTGCAATGTTTATAAAGACATATCCATTCCATCCTCGGACACGATAAAGCGTTCCTCCGCAATAAATGAACGGAGTAGAGATTCCTTCTGCATTCATATCATATCCAGCATTCACAAGTGTCTCATAAAGATCATTCGGATTAAGCTCAGAGAACTCTGGCTGTGTCGTATCGCATTGAAAACAGATTGAGCCATCCATTTTTCTTGCGGTAAACGTAACTTTTGTCCCATCGATTCCATCTTCTCTCTTTATCGACCATAGAAGAACGCCCTCTTCATCCTTTGCAAACCGGATAATTTTTTCATTCTCTGGAAGCCATGATACCAGCAGCTGCGTTCCGTCTTCTGTTGCCATCATCCCATTACTAAGTAAGCACATACCATTATAGTATCCAGACACAACCCTGCTTCCGTCTTCAAACAGGTGATGAACCATTCCCTGTGCATCAAAAAGAACGCTTTTGTTTGATTGACCATCTCTGATTTCGCCTACTGAAAGTTCATCAAAATTGGGGAATGTCAAGTAAACATGCCCCTCTCCCACAGCTTCTAACAAACTCATCTTATCCGTAACGTTTTCCGCTGCTTTTTCAGAATCCACTATAGTTTCTTGTTGTTCAGACACACTTTTTCCATCTTGCGGATTCACTGTATCCGAAGCGCTTTTATTTTCCTGACTGCACCCGCAGAACAGTAACAAGGATATTATTGTAAAAAGCACAATATTCTTTAAGTTTTTCATATTGTCCTCTCCCGGAAGCTTTAATGTTTTAACGCTTCTTCAGCCGTATGATAATATGTGACAGTTTCACCATTGGGCAACTCAAGTTCAAGCGAATTATCATCGACAGCTGTAATAGGATAGGTTCTTGTTTCTCCATAGAAATCTGTAAGTTTCAAGGTATCTTCATCTACAATGCTCCATTTTCCCTGTCCGTAGTCTCCTTGAATCTGACAAGTACCATCATCATAAAGCGAAAGGGACAGTCGATCATCTCCTTGGAGATACCAATCCCCACTCATCAGCTCTTCTTTACTTTTTCCGCAACTCGACAACATTCCCATTCCACTTATGAGCACTGCAATTGTGGCCATTCTCAAGAAGTTTCGACGTGTAATCTCTTTCATTTTGCATCCTCCTCAAGCAATTCCTGTATTTTTGATATCCAATTGGATATCATACACCCAGCATAGCATCTCCTTGCGGTATTGTCAAGATATCCATTCAGATATCAGGAGGATTTTTATGGCCTACTACCGCCGAATCCGTGACATGCGCGAAGATCACGACTTAACTCAACGTCAACTTGCCGCCATTCTAAAAATGCCACAATCTCAGTATAACCGCTATGAACAAGGACTAAGAGACATTCCAACCGTTACATTAATTCAACTTGCTGATCTATACCATACCTCTACCGATTATCTTCTTGGTCGAATAGAAAATCCGGAATTTCCCAAAACATAAACAGAGAGCTCCCCCTGCATCATTTTGCTGCGATGCAAGAGAGCTCTCTATTTATTGTCTTACTTTCTCAGTTCAGGTTTATGAACCAGTTCATGGTATCCTTGATGCCTTCCATGGAATTCTTGATGATCTTTCCATAGACATAAATGGTATACGCCGCTCCGACGATCTGCACAAAGGCTTTTCCAAGCTCCACGCCATAGCTCAGCAGCGGCTTGACCTGATGCCAGAGGGGGCGGATCTGATCCTTCAGCTCCCCCACCCAGGCAGGAGCGCCGCCGGAGACCTGCTCCAGCTCCTCAGCGGGAATGACGGTGCACTGCGCCGGAAATCTCAAGTTCTGCTGCATGTCCGCTCCTCTCAAAGTGCCAGGCTTGCCAGCAGCACCAGAACAACGCTTCCGGCCGCCAGCCCCATCGTTGTAAGAAGGGTGTCCGGATCTACCTCTTTCTCTTCTACCACTTCCGCGCTGCCGCCATTGGCCGACCAGTGGGCATAGACAGTGGTATCTGCGCCAAACGCCGTATCGTTGGCTTTGACCTGCACATCAATGGGAAAACCGGTGACATCATCTGTGCCAGAGGTGTACCAGCCATCAAAGGTGTAGCCCTCCATGCTGGCACCGGGCAGGCTGCCCAGTTTGCCCTCGTCATTGGTGCGCTCTGCGGCAGAGGTACAGGTGCCGCCGTTGGCATCAAAATAGATAATGACCTTTGCCGCAAAGGCGGTGGGGGTACACAGGCAGACCGCCAGCACACAGGCCAGCCCCGCCAGCATCCGTTTGAATTTCTTCATCCTGCGCTCTCTTTCCGGTTCAGCGTCAGACGCTGTAGCCCTGTGCCTTGATGACATCCACCACCTGAGAAACATACTTCTGGCAGGTGTCGTGGTCAGGGGCCTCCACCATCACACGGACTACCGGCTCGGTGCCGGACTCCCGGACAAGGATGCGGCCGGTATCGCCCAGTGCCTCGGCCACCGCCTTGACAGCGGCCTGCACGGCGGCATCATCCTGCGCGGCCTTTTTATCGGTCACACGGACATTTTCCAGCACCTGCGGGTAGATCTTCAGCGGGGCGGCCAGCGCACTCAGAGGCTTCTTCTTGGCCAGCATGACCTCCATCATCTTCAGGCTGGTCAGGATGCCGTCACCGGTGCTGGCGTACTTGGAGAAGATGATGTGGCCGCTCTGCTCACCGCCGATGCGGCAGCCGTTCTTGGCCATATACTCGTAGACATACTTGTCGCCCACGGCAGTCTTGGCGTAGCCGATGCCCTGCTCGTCAAAGGCCTTGTACAGACCAAAGTTGGACATGACCGTGGTAACGACGGTATTGGTCAGCAGTTTGCCGCGCTCCTTCATGTAGCAGCCGTAGATGTACAGGATGTGGTCACCGGTGATCACATTGCCCTTTTCATCCACGCAGAGGCAGCGGTCTGCATCGCCGTCATAGGCAAAGCCCACGTCCAGACCCTTTTCCACCACGAACTTCTGCAGGCCCTCGATGTGGGTGGAGCCTGCGTTCAGGTTGATGTTCAGGCCGTTGGGCTGGTTGTTGATGACATAGGTGTCTGCGCCCAGCGCATCGAACACGCTCTTGGCAATGTTCCAGCTGGCACCGTTGGCGCAGTCCAGACCCACCTTGATGCCCTTGAAGGAGTAGATGCCCAGACTGATCAGGTAGCCCATGTAGCGGTTGCGGCCCGCCACATAGTCCACGGTGCAGCCGATGTGCTCCCGGTGGGCAAAGGGCAGCTCCGGCCAATCCTGATCAAAGACATGGAGCTTGCCGTCGATGTAGTCCTCCACCAGCAGCAGGGTCTCCTCAGGCATCTTTTCGCCGTAGCAGTCGATCAGCTTGATGCCGTTGTCGTAGAACGGGTTATGGCTGGCGGAGATCATAATGCCGCAGTCAAAATCATCCACGCGGGCAATGTAGGCCACACTGGGGGTGGTGGTGACGTGGAGCAGGTAGGCATCCGCACCGGAAGCGGTCAGGCCCGCCACCAGGCTGTACTCGAACATGTACGAGCTGCGGCGGGTATCCTTGCCGATGACGATGCGGGCAGGCTCGTTGTTGCCGCTGCGCTCCCGCAGTGCATTATAATACCAGCCCAGAAAACGGCCCACCTTGTAGGCGTGGTCGGCGGTCAGATTCACACCGGCCTCGCCACGGAAGCCGTCGGTGCCAAAATATTTTCCCATGATCCTCTTCTCCTTCTATTGCAACGTTACGTTTTCTCTTATCCCTGAGAGCGCTCTCTCCTTGCTCTCACTCTTTATAATAGCATAAAACCGGAAAAGAATCCATGGGTTTGGGCATTCTGTGCAGCCCATCCCCGGAACAACAGCTTTTTTTCAGCCTTTACTGCATCTTTAGGAAAAGTATGGTATACTTTTCATCTGGAGTAGAATAGATATGGAGGGATCCCCATGAAGCAGAAGCCCCGCTGGCACGACGCGCTGGTTCTGGCCGCTGTGCTGTGCGCTGCCTTTCTCATCGTGACCGGCACACAGCAGATCACCGGCCGGATCGATGGCGTTGCATCGATGGTGTTTGTTCTGGCAGTTTTTTTGATCTCGATCTATACGGATGGTTATGTGTGGGGCGTGGTGGCTTCCCTGATCGGCGTGCTGGCCGTGAATTTTGCGTTCCGTTCCCCTTACTTTGCCTTCAACTTCACTCTGCCGGAGAACCTGTTCTCAGGCATGGCAATGCTGGTGGTGTCCATTATGACCAGCACCCTGACCACCCGCATCAAAAAGCAGGAACAGCTGCGGATGGAGAGCGAGACCGAAAAAATGCGGGCCACCCTGCTGCGGGCCGTCTCCCACGATCTGCGCACGCCCCTTACTTCCATTTACGGAGCCTGTTCCACGGTCATCGAAAATTATGACAGCCTGGAAAAAGAGCAAAAATTAAAACTTCTTGGCGAAGCCTGTTCCGATGCCCAGTGGCTGAACCGGATGGTGGAGAACCTGCTGTCCGTCACCCGCTTTGACGGCGGGCAGGTGGCCGTGCAAAAGACCCCCACCGTGCTGGACGAGCTGATCGACACCGTGCTGGTGCGGTTCCAGAAGCGCTACCCCAAGGTGCCCGTTACCACCTACCTGCCCGACAGCTTCATCGTGATCCCCATGGACTCGATGCTGATCTCGCAGGTGCTGACGAACCTTTTGGAAAATGCCGCCGTCCACGCCGAGGGGATGACCCAGCTGACCCTGCGGGTGTTCACGCTGGGCAGCCGGGCGGTGTTTGAGGTATCGGACAACGGCTGCGGCATTCCGAAGGAGCGCCTGCGTACCCTGTTCACCGGTGTGCTGCCCGCCGATGCCGCAGCCGACAGCGGCAAGCACGGCATGGGCATCGGCCTTTCGGTCTGTGCCGCCATCGTCAAGGCACACGGCGGCGAGATCCAGGCCGAGAGCAAGGTGGGCGAGGGCACCACCATCCGCTTCTGGCTGGAGACCGAATCGATCGAGACGGAGGAAAATGAAGATGAGCAATAACAAATTCAAGGTTCTGGTCGTGGAAGACGAGGCCAACATCTGCAGCTTTATTGAAACGCTGCTGGAGACCAACGGCTATCAAGCCCTTGTTGCCAACACCTGTGCCATGGGCCAGACCCTGTTCACCTCCCACAATCCGGATCTTATCATCCTGGATCTGGGCCTGCCTGACCGGGACGGTCTGGAGCTCATCCGTTTTGTGCGGCAGAAGTTCCTGACCCCCATCGTCGTGCTCTCGGCCCGCACCACCGAGCAGGACAAGATCGAAGCGCTGGATCTGGGAGCCAACGATTACATCACCAAACCCTTTGGCACCGGCGAGCTGCTGGCCCGGGTGCGCGCCGCCCTGCGCACCAACCGCTTCGGCGTGCTGGGCGGGATGCCCGGCGGCGTGTTCCGGGCACAGGGGCTTGAGATCAACTATGAGCGCCGCAAGGTCTTTGTGGACGGTGCCGAGATCAAGCTGACCCAGACCGAATACAACATTGTGGCCTTCCTCTCGGAACATGCAGGCCGGGTGATGACCTATGCCGCCATCGTGCGGGCCATCTGGGGCGATACCGACTGCGGCAGCACCAAAAAGCTGCAGGTCAACATGGCAAACATCCGCAAAAAGCTGGGCAGCGTGCCCGGCCGCAACACCTATATTCTGAACGAGCTGGGCGTGGGATACCGGATGATCGACGAGGACACCGATGCCAGGCCCGAAAGCTGAGGGCTGCGTATGCTTCCCGCACTGATCATTTTTCTGCTGACCTATCTTCTGATGCTGGTCCTGCCGCAGTACCGGCCTTTTGCCGCGCTGGGCGGGGCCGCTCTGTTTCTGGCTCTGGGCGCGGCGGGCCTGTGGGACTTTACCCTGATGGATGCCGCCCGGGCCGTGGACTTCAATGTCCTGCTGATGATGGCGGGCACCATGGGCACGGTCTCCCTCTTTATTGAGAGCAGGATGCCCGCCCGGCTGGCCGAGCTGCTCATCCTGCGGGTGCCCAACGTGAAATGGGCCGTGTGTATGCTGGCCCTCTTTGCCGGGGTCATCAGCGCCTTTGTGGACAATGTTGCCACGGTGCTCATGGTGGCCCCTGTGGGCCTTGCCATTGCCCGCAAGCTCAGGATCTCCCCCGTGCCCGTCCTCATCTCCATTGCGGTCTCCTCCAACCTGCAGGGAGCTGCCACCCTTGTAGGCGACACCACCAGCATCCTGCTGGGCGGCTTTGCGGGGATGAACTTCTTCAATTTCTTCTGGATGGAGGGCAGGCCCGGCGTCTTCTTCGGGGTGGAGCTGGGAGCGCTGGCCTCTCTGGGCGTGCTGCTGTTCACCTTCCGGCACGAGACCCAGCCCATCTCGGCCACGGTGGAGACCGAGGTCACCGACACGGTTCCCTCCGCCCTGATGCTGCTGACGGTGGGCCTGCTCATCGCGGCCTCCTTCCTGCCCCAGCCTGCGGGCGGTCTGCCGCTGGCGCTCTACGGCCTGCGCAGCGGGCTGATCTGTGCAGGGGTCTGCCTGTTCGGCATCCTGCGCGCCTGCCTGCGCCGCCGCTCCTTCGCGCCGTTCCGGCTGGCGGCCCGGGAGCTGGACTGTGACACCCTGCTGCTGTTGTTCGGGCTGTTCATCCTGATCGAGGGCATCCGCAAGGCCGGGGTCATCAATGCCGCCGCCCAGCTGTTCTACACCCTCTCCGGTGATGACCCCTTCCGGCTCTATACCCTGCTGGTATTCGTCTCGGTGGGCCTTTCTGCCTTCATCGACAACATCCCCTATGTGGCCACCATGCTGCCGGTGGTGCAAGGCATTGCCGGGCTGATGAACGGCGGTGCAGGTTTCCCACCCGAGCTGTTTTATTTCGGCCTGCTCACGGGCGCAACTCTGGGCGGCAACCTGACCCCCATTGGCGCTTCGGCCAACATTGCAGCCATCGGCATCCTGCGCAAGCAGGGTGAGCAGGTGCGCACCCGTGATTTTCTGCGCATCGGCATCCCGTTCACGCTGGCAGCCGTCCTGACGGGCTATGTGTATCTCTGGCTGGTGTGGGGCGCATAAGCGCTGCCGTGCCAGAGCAGCAGCAAAAAACGCGCTGTGTCCAACGACACAGCGCGTTTTTGTTGTTTATTCCAACCCGATCTGCTGGGCGTATTCTTCCAGCAGCTCCCGTTCCAGGAAGGGGGTTTTCACGCCCTCACGGTCGCGGTAGGTCTCGTGACCCTTGCCGATGACGGCGATCAGGTCGCCCTCCTGGGCGTGATCCACAGCGTAGTGGAGCGCGTCCAGACGGTCGGGGATCTCCACAAACTTGGCATCGGGGTTGCCCTTGTTCATGCCCACCCGGATATCGGCGAGGATGTCCTCGATCTTCTCAAAGCGGTTGTTGTCCTCGGTCAGGATGGAGAAATCCGCCATTTTCGCACAGATCTCTCCCATGCCGTAGCGGCGCAGCTTGGAGCGGTTGCCGCCGCAGCCGAACACCACCACCAGCCGGTGAGGGTGATAGGCCCGCAGGGTGGTGAGCAGGCTCTCGGTGGAGACCTCGTTGTGGGCGTAATCCAGCAGGATGGTGAACTTTTTGCTGATGGGCACCAGCTCCACGCGGCCCTTGACCACGCACTTGCCCAGACCCTCATGGATGGCGGCATCGGGCAGGCCAAGCACCTTGCCCACAGCCAGGGCAGCCAGCGCGTTGTAGACGCTGAACTCGCCGGGCATGTTCACTCTGACATCCATATTGTCCCTGCCGGAGACGTGGAACGCCACGCCCAGAAAATCGTGGGTGCGCAGCAGCTCACAGCCCTCGGCGCGGTAGTCGGCCTTTTCACTGCGGCCATAGGTCACCAGCTTGCAGGTGTGGCCTTCCAGCAGGGCTTCGGTGTTCTCGTCATCAATGTTCACCACGCCCACATCACACCGCCGGAAGAGCTGCCCCTTCCAGCTGCGGTATTCCTCAAAGGTCTTGTGCTCACCGGGGCCGATGTGGTCGGGGGAAAGGTTGGTGAACACACCGATATCATAGTGCACCCCCGCCACACGGTCCATCATCAGGCCCTGGCTGGACACCTCCATCAGGGCCACGTCGCAGCCTGCGTCCAGAAACTGGCGGAAGGTCTTTTGCAGCTCGTAGCTCTCAGGGGTGGTGTTGGCGGTCTCCTGATGGCGGCCCATGAAGTAGATGCCGTTGGTGCCGATCATGCCGACCTTTTTCCCGGCAGCTTCCAGCACGCTCTTGATCATGTGGGTGGTGGTGGTCTTGCCCTTGGTACCGGTCACGCCGATCATGGTCATCCGGCGGGAAGGGTTGCCAAAGAGGTTGCCGCTCATCAGCGCCATGGCATAGCGGCTGCTCTCCACCTTGACCACGGTCACACCGGGCATGGCAGAAAGGTCGATGTCATGCTGGATGACCAGCACGCTCACGCTCTTGGCGGCGCAGTCCGCGGCAAACTCGTGGCTGTCACGCTGGGTGCCCACGATGCAGACAAAGGCAAGGCCCGGGGCCGCCTTCCGGCTGTCGTAGATGATGTCCTGCACTTCGGTATCCAGGCTGCCCTGCACCAGGGTAAAGGGCACGCCTTCCAGTAATTGTTCCAGCTTCATAACATTACACGCTCCTTATTGGGTCGTTTGGGTTGGGTCTGCATCGCCCGCTGCCGGGGTCGTTCCCTCGGCGGGGGTCGGCTGTACAGTCTGTCCGGCTTCGGGTCCTGCCGGGGCTGCGGCGGCATCCGTTGGTGTTTCAGCCGCAGCATCTGCGGCGGCTTCACCCTCTGCCGGGGCAGTGCCGTCTGTGGCCGTGCCTTCTGCCGTTTCACCGGTCACACCCTCTTCGGCGGGTGTTTCCTCCACCGGTTCGGGCACGATGTAGCCGGAGGGCAGCTCCGGCTCACCCTGTGCAAAGGTGAACTTGCGGGTGCTGGACATGCTGATATGGGTGAAGTCCAGCTTTCCGGTGTCGGTCGCGGCACAGCCCTTGCCGTCCTCATTCAGCAGGACGTGCTTTGCCAGCTTGAGCTTATATTCCAGCTCGTTCAGAGTGCCCAGCCAGACGCTGATGCGATCCTGATAGAGGAAGGCCATCTCGTCCACATCCGCAAACTCGATGCGGGTCACGTCGGCGCTCATGCCTGCGGCATCCAGCGCAGCCAGCAGGGTGTTCAGGCTTTCCAGCCGCTGGTCCGCCGCCTCCTCAACAGTGCCGGAGGCGCTGCTGTCGGCGGCGCTGTCCGGGGTGCTGTCGGCCTTGGGCTCCGCCGCAAAGGTCAGCTGTTCGCCGGGCTCGGCAGAGACCGGTTCGCCGCCGTACAGAGTGGGCAGACCGGCAGGCTGGGCAGAATCCTTCTCCAGGATCTTCAGGCCGCCCGAGAGGGTCAGCCAGCCGGAGGAGGTCTGCATGGCCCAGGCAGGCCGGGCTTCTGTTACCCGCACCACCACGGTGCCGGGGTAATCCCGCTCCACCCGGATATCCTCCAGCATGGGGAACACCTTTTCCAGCGCGGCGGCTTTGCTGCCGGGGTCAAAACTGAAGATATTCTCTTCCGGATGGACATCCAGCGCCTGCAGGATCTGGTCGCTGGTATAGCCGCCGGCCTCCTGCACCACACCGTCCGCTGTCTGCACCTGAATGGAGCTGATCTTGAACAGCATCGTCACGGTGAGGTAGACCCCCGCGCCGATGACGCAGAGCAGCATGACAAGGGCCGTGAGCCGCCGCATGAGCCTGCGCCGTCGGATGGCGGCCCGGGTCAGCTTCCGCTTTTTTCTGCCCTCCCGCCGGACGGGGTCACGCCGGGCGTTCTGCCCCTGCACCGGCCGCATCCGCTGGCCGTTACGGCTCTGGGCGTTCTGCGGGCGGCGCTGGGCGTTCCGGTTCTGGCCGCCGGACGGGCGGCGGTTCCTCTGGTTGCCCCCGGAGGTGCGCCGCTGGCCGTTCTGCCCGCTGCGGGGGCGCTGTGCGCTGCTCTGGCTGCTCCGCCCGCCGGTGGGAAAGGTGATGCTGTTGTCCGGGTAGGAGCCGTAGTTCACCGTGCGCTCCGTATACCGGCTGGGGCGGGGCGCATCGGGGTCATAATTGGGGTTCGTGATGGGGTGGCCGCCGGAGGAATATCCTGCGTACCCGCTGTACCCCAGGTCACTGCCAGCACCCGCGCTGCTGCGGCGCTGGGTGCTCTGCCCGCTGCGCCGGTCATCCCGGGTCTGATCGTAGACCCGGCGGTGTTTGCGGTTCCGGCTGTTCCGGTCATTCTGCGGCATCCGGCTGCACCTCCTTTCCTCTGTTTTTTCCTTCCGTTACGGGGTCTTGACCAGCTTGAGCAGGGCATCCGCAATGCGGTCCAGGCTGTCGTCCACCGACAGGCTCCGGGCATTGCGGCCCATCTCAGCCAGCTTGCCGGGCTGGGCCAGCATCCCGGAAACGGTCTGCACCAGCTTTTCGCCGGTCAGGTCTTTTTCCTCAATGACCACAGCGGCACCGGCCTTCTGCAGCTCCATGGCGTTGTAATACTGGTGGTTCTCTGCCACGTTGGGGCTGGGGATAAGCACAGCGGCGCGGCCCACAGCCTCCAGCTCAGCCAGTGTCAGGGCACCGGCGCGGCTGATGACAAGGTCCGCTGCTGCCAGCAGCTCGGGCATATTGTTGATGTATTCCTTCACCACAAGGCTCTCGCCGGGGGCAAAGCCCTTTTCCTTTTCCAGATCCTGAAACAGCTGCACGCCGTACTGGCCGGTGGCATGGAGATGGAGGACGGGCTTGTGGTTTTTCTGCTCCCAGGCGCAGAGGTCGGCCACCACCTCGTTCACGCGACGGGCACCCAGACTTCCGCCGAAGGAGAGGATCACGGTGCGGTCACCCGCGCCCAGTTCGGCACGGATGGCTTCCCGGTTCTTCGCCTGGGTGAACACCTCCGGCCGGACAGGGTTGCCCACCACGATGGTCTTTTCGGGTGCGCCCAGCTTTTCCACGGCGGCGGGCACAGCGGCGAACACGATGTCCACATCCGGGGCCAGCAGCTTGTTGGTCACGCCGGGAAAGGCGTTCTGCTCATGCAGGGCGGTCTTGATGCCCTGTCTGGCGGCGCAGCGCACCACCGGGCCGGACACATAGCCGCCGCAGCCAATGACCAGGTCGGGCTGGATGTCCTTCATCATCTTTTTGGCCTTGGGGCCGGAGAGTGCCAGATTCCACAGGGTAATGATGTTCCGCTTGATATTGTTCAGGCTCAGCTTCCGCTGAAAGCCGGTGATCTCGATGTGATGGAAGGGATAGCCCGCCTGTGTGACCAGACGGTACTCCATGCCCTCCTTCCGGCCCGCAAAATGGATCTCGGCGGTGGGGTCGGCCTTTTTGATGGCTCCCGCAATGGCCAGAGCCGGGTTGATATGGCCGGCAGTGCCGCCGGCTGCAATGAGTACACGCATCTTGGTTCCTCCTTACTGTTCTGTCTGCGCTCTGCGCGCGGTATCCAGCACAATGGTCTTTTCCTTGCGCCGGCGCTCCCGCTCGGCGTGGGCTTCCTCCCGTTCCAGACGGGCCCGTTCGCCGTTGCGTCCGATATTGACCATAACGCCCATCTCGGCCAGCAGCAGAATCAGGCTGGTGCCGCCGGAGGAGAAGAAGGGCAGCGAAATGCCGGTGTTGGGCAGGGTGTTGGTGACAACGGCGATGTTGCAGAACACCTGCCAGGCGATCTGCGCCATGATGCCGATGCCCACCAGCGTGCAGAACCGGTTTTCGGCATGGAAAGCGATCCAGAAGCCCTGCACCAGAAAGAGGACGAACAGCACGATGACGATCACCGCACCGACGAAGCCCAGCTCCTCGCACACGACACTGAAGATGAAGTCGTTGGTGCTCTCCGGCAGCCAGAGCTGCTTTTCGATGCTGTTGCCCAGCCCCAGCCCCGTGGCACCGCCTGAGCCGATGGCGTACAGGCTCTGCTTGGTCTGGCTGGTCATCCGGTCAAGATCCTGCGTCCAGCCGTCCAGACGGCTCTGCAGGTAGTCGATGGAGTCCACGTGCTTCAGCAAAGTCTCCAGCAGGAACAGCGCGGCACCGGCACAGCCCCAGGTAATGATGCCGCCGCTGCCGCCCAGCAGCAGGATGGTGCCCACAATGGCCGTGGTCAGCAGGATGCCCGACATGTGGGGCTCCAGCACCAGCAGGATGAGGACAGGCACCAGCCACAGGATGGGCCGGATGAGTTCCACCACGATGCTGTGGTGGACCCACTTGCGCAGGGGCAGCTCGCCGAATTTGACCTGCGGGGTCCTGGCGGCGATGTCTGCCGTGAGCAGGATCATCTCAAATTTTGCCACCTCGGAGGCCTGCAGGGTCAGGCCGCCGAAGCTGATCCACCGGCGGCAGCCGTTGATGGGGCTGCTGAACAGCACCATCACCAGCAGGATCAGGCAGACGATATAGCCCAGCTTGACCATTCTGCGCAGGAAACGGTGGTCAAAATAGGAGAACAGGAACATCATGCCCAGGCCCAGCACCGTGCAGAGCAGCTGGGATTTGATGTAATGGAAGCTGTCCCCAAAGCGGAGATAGCCCGTGGTATAGCTTGCACTGAACAGCATGACCAGCCCGAACACCATGATGATGGCCAGGGTCGCCATCCAGTTGAGCAGGATGGGCGGCCAGGGGCCGGGGTCCCGCTGAAAAACGGAAAACGGCTCTGCTTTTTTTCTGCGGAGTGTTGCCAAACTGCACCCCTCCTTAACTGATTTTTGCCAGCTGAACGGTCAGCGCCACGCCCAGCATGGCAATGACACAAAAGGTATAAAAGATCTGTTCCGCGCTCTGGCCCCGCAGCTCCAGCCAGCGGTGGAGCGGTGCCGAGCGGAACAGCTGCCTGCAGCCCCGGCTGGCCTTGCAGACCAGGATCTGCAGGGCCACCATGCCGCCCTCCAGCCAGAAGGGCAGGGCCAGCGGCAGGGTGAGGTCGGGCCAGCCGATGCACAGGGGAACGCACCCCAGCATCCCGGCCAGAAACAGGCTGCCCACGCTGCCCAGCCGCAGCTTTGCGGGCGGGAAGTTCCAGAGCAGGAATGCCATCAGGGAACCGGCCAGTGCGGCGGGCAGAACGCCCAGCGGGAACCAGCCCAGCAGGGTCATCACCCCCATCAGGCCCAGCATGGCCGCAAAGGACGTGCCGCAGACGATGCCGTCCATGCCATCGGCAATGCGGGCACACTCGGCCAGTGCGACCAGCAGTCCTTCCCACAGCAGCGGGGCAGCAATGCCCAGATCGACATAGCCCACGCCCGGCAGGGTGATCCCGGCTGCAAGGCAGCCCCTGGCCCCCAGCAGCACCAGCACCACGGCACCGGCAGCGATTTCCAGCCCAAGGCGGGTGTGCCGCCGCAGGCCCAGCACAGAACGGCTGCGGATGCGGGCCAAATCCTCCAGCAGGCCCACGCCGCCAAAGAGCAGAGCCCCCAGCAGCGCTGTGAGCAGCCGGACCGAAAGCAAACTCTCGGCCCCCAGCAGCTCAGGCTGAGCCACACAGGCGGCTGTCCAGCCCACGCCCACAGCAGCCAGCACCCCCACCATCAGGCAGAGCCCGCCCATGGTGGGGGCCCGCGGCGGGCACTCCGGCTCGGCATCCGGTGTTTCCTGCCCGGGTGTCTGCCGGGCCTTGGGCTCATCCCAGCGCCCCTGGAACGCCCGCAGCAGCGGCACCATCAGATTCCCGAGCGCCGCCGTGAGGAAGAACCCCAGCGTTGAGGCGGCGATCAAGGCGAAACGAATCATAGCTCGATGTTACTCCTTGTAAAAGATCTCCAGCACTTTTTCCAGTGCCATGCCGCGGCTGGCCTTGACCAGCAGGGCATCGCCGGGCTGCATTTTGTTCAGCAGGGTCTCGGCGGCCTGAGCGTAGGTGTCGGCATGGAGGGTGGGCAGCCCCTTGGCAGCAGCCACCACGGCAATGCGCTTGGCCTGCTCGCCATAGGTGACGAGGTAGTCCACCTTGTTTTCCACGGCCTGACGGCCCACCTCCTCGTGGGCGGCGCGGCTGATATCGCCCAGCTCCAGCATATCGCCCAGCAGGGCAAAGCGGCGCTTGCAGGGATACTCCCTGAACATGGCCAGTGCGGCCTTCATGCTGTCGGGGTTGGCGTTGTAACAATCCTCAATGACATCCACGCCTCTGGCGTGCACCACCTTCTGGCGCATCCCGGTCTGCTCAAAGTCAGCCAGACCGGCAATGACCCGGCGGGCATTCAGCCCCAGACGGGTGGCGGCGCAGTAGGCAGCCAGTGCGTTGGCCACATTATGCCGGCCCATGGCGGGGATCTTTACGAGGAAAGTGCCCTCCTCGTGATCCTCCAGCACAAAGCTCATGCCCTTTTCATCCTGCTGGATGGACAGGGCACAGACATCGGCGTTCTCATCGCCCAGGCTGAACCAGACCGGGCGGACATGGTCGGGCAGGACGGCCTTGCGCAGGAAGGGGTCGTCCCCGTTCAGCACCAGCGGGGCACCCTCCGGCAGACCGGCGCAGATCTCCAGCTTTGCCTTGCAGATGTTCTCCTGACTGCCCAGGTTGCCGATGTGGGACACCCCGATGCAGGTGATGATGCCTACATCCGGGCGGGCACACTTGCTCAGGCGCTCGATCTCCCCGGCGTGGCTCATTCCCATCTCCACCACGGCGTACTGAGTCTCTTTGCCGATGCGGAACATGGTGCGGGGCAGGCCCAGCTCATTGTTCTGGTTGCCCTCGGTCTTGATGGTACTGCCAAAGCCTGCAATGGCGGCGTAGGTCATCTGCTTGGTGGTGGTCTTGCCCACGCTGCCGGTCACGCCCACCACTTTGGGGTGGAACTGGCTGCGATAATTGGCACCCAGCACCATCATGGCGTGGTAGCTGTCCGGGCAGATCACGCTCTTCTCCTCCGGCACGCCTTCCACGGGGTGGTTCAGCACCACGCAGAGCGCGCCGTTTTCCAGCGCCTTGGCGGCAAAATCATGGCCGTCAAATTTTTCGCCCGGGAACGCCACAAAGATGCACCCGGGGCAGACCTCACGGCTGTCGGTGGTCACCAGCGTGACCGGGGTCTCGCACTGGGCCAGCGCGTTGACGGCCAGGCCCTCCAACAGGATGTTTGCTGCAATTGCTTCCATACTCTCATTCCCCTTTATCCACAGATCAGATGTACGATGGTTCCCCGCTGGACGCTGGAGCCGGGTGCCTCACTCTGGCTCTGGACCGTGCCGGAGCCTTCGACTGTGCAGTTGAGCCCTGCGGCGTTCAGCATCTGCCGGGCAAAGTCCGCGCTCTTGCCGGTCACGTCCGGCACCTCGGCGTGCTTGCCCTCATAGGTATCGGTATACAGATAAACGGTGGTGCCGTAGGGCACCTCTGCCCCCGCGCGGGGGTACTGGTAGGTAACAAGGGCGGCGGTCTGGTCGGATTCGCTCTCGGCCAGGTGATGCTTCAAACCCTTGATGTTCAGCTGCACCTGCGCGTTGCTCCACTCCTTGCCCGTCAGGTTGGGCACCTTGACGGTGGTGCCGCTGCGGTCCACGCCGTCGGTGGCGATGCCCAGATAGGGCGCGATCTCGCTGATGATGTTGCCCACCACCGGAGCCGCCAGAATGGAGGAATAGTCGGTGCGGGCATTGTTGGGGTCGTCCAGCATGACATAGACCAGGATCTCCGGGTCGTTGGCGGGCAGGACAGCCGCAAAGGATGCCACCTTCTTGTAATCGCCATCGGCGCGGCGGTCCATGTTCAGCTGCTCGGAAGTACCGGATTTTCCGCCGATGCGGTAACCTGCAACGTAGGCGTTGCCGCCGCCGCCCTGGGTGCCGTCGCCCACCTCAAACTCCATGATCTGGCGGATGGTCTCGCTGGCGCTCTCGCTGATGACCTGGCGGCGGATGTTGGTGCCGATTTCCTGCACCACATTGCCGTTCTGGTCCGTGATCTTATCCACCACATGGGGGGTGACCAGGTAGCCGCCGTTGACTGCCGCCGAGATGGCGGTGCACACCTGCAGCGGGGTCACGGCCATGGCCTGACCAAAGGCGGAGGAGGCCAGCTCCACCTCGCCCAGACGGCTCTTGCTGTAATACTGCATGAAGCTGGTCTCATTGGGCAGGTCCACGCCGGTGCGCTCGGTAAAGCCAAAGGCATCAAAGTAATCATAGAACAGGCTGGAACCCACGCGCTGGCCCAGCTGGACAAAGTAGATGTTGCAGCTGTTGCGCAGGGCCTCGGCCAGATTCTGGGCCCCGTGCGCCTTTCTGCCGGCGCAGTGGTAGGTCTGCTTTGCCACGCTGTAAGCACCGGAGCAGTTCAGGGTGGTGTAATAGGTCGCCTTGCCGCTGTCCACACCCATGGCGGCGGTGATGACCTTGAACACGCTTCCGGGGTAGTACAGCTCGGTGATGGTCTTGTTCTTCCACTGGATATCCCGGTAGGTGCCGGTGTAGTCGGCCTCCGCATCCACGATCTTCTGGCCGTTCTCATCCCGCAGGTAGTTGCCGTTCTCGTCTTTTTTGTAGATAGTGTACAGCTCCGGCTCAGCCTGCACCTGCTCCGTCAGGTAGGCCAGATTGGCACTGAAATCCTGTGGGTCATTGGGGTCAAAGTCCGGCTTGGAGGCCATGGCAAGGATGGCACCGGTCTTGACATTCATCACAATGGCACAGCCGCGGTTCTCAACGGTGTTGGCCGCCACGGCCTCGTTCAGGTAGCGCTCCACCACCTCCTGAATGTTCACATCCAGCGAGAGCACCAGATTGGAGCCGTCCTTGGCGGCGTAGGTGGTGGCGTTTTCATCGGCAATGGCGTTGCCGTAGGCATTGCGCAGGGTGATGGTGCGGCCATTCACACCGGCCAGCGTGGACTCATAGGAGTTTTCCAGACCGTACACGCCCTGACCATCCGCATTGCAGAAGCCCAGCACGGCGGCGGCAAAGCGGCCGTAGGGGTAATCCCGCTGGAAGCCCTTGGAGGCCGACACCGACACCCGCCCCTTGCGGACAGTGGGGGTACCGTCGTCGCTCTCCTGCTGGCCCAGCCCCAGCTTGGCCAGGATCTTTTCCAGCGCACCGGCGGATTTTCCGCTCTTGCTGTGGGCCTTGTTGTAGGTCTTGACGTATTCCTCAATGGAGAGCTTGATGGCGTTGTTGACCTTGGTGGCCAGCACCTGATAGGAGCTTTCGTTTTGGGAGAGGGCATCGCAGACCGCCTGATACTGGGTCTGGTACTCCGCTGAAGTGGTGTCCACGCTGTCCAGACTCTCGCCGTCGCCCGAAAGCAGGCGGAGGGTGATCTGGGTGCAGACCTCCTTCATGGCGGCCTCATTGATGGTGCGGGTCTCCGCCTTGGTGTCCTGATCGGTGGTGGTGGTATACAGGGCCGTGCTGTAGGAGGGGTCGGCCCAGATGGTCCAGACCACGCTGGTGGAAGCCAGCGTGATGCCACTGGTGTCGTAGATCTCGCCGCGGGTGGCCTGAATGGTGCTGTCCAGCAGCTGCTGCTCGGCGGCGTACTGGCGGTAGGTGGCACCGTCGCGGATCTGGATCTTGTACAGGCTGTAGATCACGGTCAGCGCGGCGACCACCACAAGAAGCACGGCGGCACCAAAGCTGATATGACGCAGCCGGGCACTGAGCCGTGCGTGCGGGTCCGCACTGCGGCGGCGGGCGCTGTTCTTTTTGGGATTGGAGGATGGTGTTTGCATTGCGTACTCCCGAAGAAAACCGAAAAAGCGTGCGCTGCCGCACGCTTTTCGTTGTTTGGTTTATTTTGCCGTTCTGACAGAGGCAAGAATGGTCATTGCCCCATCGTGGAGCAGATCCGACCACTGCCGCACAGCGGATGCCTTGCGCACCAGAACGCTGCCCTCATCCAGCCGGATGTAGGTGATCTGGCTCTGGTCGATCTTCATCAGCCCCAGGCGGGTGGCGGTCTCCTCAACACTTGTGATGTTGGTGCGGCTGTTCAGGGCACTGTTGTAGTATGTATACTGGCTCTGCTCGCTCACAAGCTCTGCCTTGGCGCTCTGGATCTGAGAGTTCAGCTCCACCAGCTGTGCCTCGCTCCACAGCAGGCTCACCGCAAAGCCCACCAGCAAAGCCGCGCCCACCAGCTGCAGCGCGTGCTGCATGGCGGCCCGCACGGGGTTCAGCCGCTTTTTGCCGCCCTTTTCTACCCGCAGCGGAACTTTGGGCTGTGCCTGCGGCGCTCTTCTGCGCCGAACCTCTGTCATATCGTATGCTGCCTGACCCATGGTGATCTCCTCCTCACATCTCCGGGGCTGTGCCGCCCTCAGATCTTTTCCAAAACCCGCAGGTGGGCCGAGCGGCTGCGCCGGTTCTCCTCCAGCTCCTGCGTGTTGGCTTCAATGGGTTTGCGTGTGATCAGCTTTGCCTTGGCTTTGCCGCCGCAGACGCACACCGGGAACTCCGGCGGGCAGGTGCAGGCGGTGGACCAGCGGCGGAACTTGTTCTTGACCAGCCGGTCCTCCAGCGAGTGGAAGGTGATCACGCAAAGTCTTCCACCCGGTGCGAGATGCGCAAAAATGGTATCCAGCCCCTCTTCCAGTGCGTCAAGCTCATGGTTTACCGCAATGCGCAGTGCCTGGAAGGTGCGGCGGGAGGGATTTTTGTTCTTCCGGCGCTCCGCCGGGGGCATGGCGCTGGCCACGATATCCGCCAGCTGCAATGTCGTTTCAATGGGGGCAGTTTCCCGGGCTTCCACGATCCTGCCCGCGATCTGCCAGGCGAAGGGCTCCTCGCCGTAATCCCGCAGGATGCGGGCCAGCTCCTCCCGGCTCTCGCTGTTCACGAGATCTGCGGCCGTCTCGCCCTCCTGGCTCATCCGCATGTCCAGCGGGGCATCTGCCCGGTAGGAAAAGCCCCGGGCTGCGTCATCCAGCTGATGGCTGGACACGCCCAGATCCAGCAGCGCACCGTTGATCGTTTCAATGCCCAGCTGCTCCAGAGCTTGTCCGGCATAGCGGAAGTTGATCTGCACCACGGTGGCAGGCAGGCCCGCCAGCCGGGCCCGGGCCGTCTGCACGGCATCGGGGTCCTGATCCAGCGAGATGAGCCTGCCGCCCTGTTCGCCGTTCAGCCGCAGGGCGATCTGGCGGGAGTGCCCCGCGCCGCCTGCCGTGCCGTCCAGATAGGTGCCGGCCGGGTCGATCTTCAGGCCGTCCAGGCACTCGTTCAGCAGCACCGGGACATGCTCAAACGAGGCCGGGTCAAAGGGCTGTGCTGTTTTTTCTGTGTCCATGTTCCCAGCCTCCTTTCAAAACTCAGATAAGATCCTGCATCTGCCGCCCTTTTCTGCCCGGAGCTGCTGCCCGGGAAAGCGGCCTGCGGCCTGCCGGGAGTTTGTGGCCCGGCCAGCCCTGAGGATACAATTTTATTGTAACAAAACAGGCCCCTGATTGCAAGAGTTTCCCTTTTGTTTTTTCTCTCAAAATGTACCAAAAAAAGCCCCTGCAAGCCGTCGTTTTTGCTTGCAGGGGCCGGAAGCTCTCACCGGGAAATTTCACATTCCCGCATCAGAGCTGTTTCCGGGGGCTCTGGCGCAGGTTTGCACGGACATTTTTGACCTGTGCGGCGTTCTCCGCCATCGTCTCTTCCGTGGTCTTGAGCATATTATCACAGTAGTCGGTCACGGTCTGGCGGACAGTGCGGGCCTCGGTCTGGGCGGCGGAGACGATCTCTCCGGCGCGCTGCTGGGCCGCCTTGACGATCTCGGCCTCGCTCACCAGCACACGGGCGCGCTCCTCGGCCTTTTTTACAATGGCCTGTGCCTGTGCGTTGGCCGATTCGATGAGCTGGGCACGGTCGCTGACAATGGACTGGGCCTGCCGCAGCTCCACAGGCAGGTTCTGGCGGATCTCGTCCAGATAATCCCGGATCTGCTCCACATCCACGATGCGCTTGCCGCCCGAAAGGGGCATTCCGGCGCTCTCCTCCAGCGTATCCTCAATGGTATCCAAAAGCTCGTTTACGTTCATTCCGCATCTCCCTCTCCGGCGCTCTGCCGGGGCTTACCATACTTCCACAGCAGGACTTTGCCGTATTTATACTGTTTTTTCAGGGTCATGCCGCCCACTTCGGCAGGCAGCACCAGGCCGGTCTCACTCTCGCAGATCACAATGCCGCCCGGAGCCAGGCATTTGTCCACGCCGGGCAGGATCTTTTCCAGCGTGCCGGTGTGGAAGGGCGGGTCCAGCAGCACGATGTCGAACTGCTCATGGCAGGCGGAGAGATACCGTGCCGCCTCGCCGATGTTGACCCGGCTGCGGTCAAACACGCCGCAGTTCTTGCAGTTCTTCATCACGATGTTCACAGCCTCCCGGTTCTCGTCCAGGAACACGCACCGGGCCGCACCCCGGCTCAGGGCCTCGATGCCCAGCTGGCCGCTGCCTGCGTAGAGGTCGAGCACCCGGGCACCGGGCAGGTCGAACTGGACGATGCTGAACATGGCCTCCTTGACCTGATCCATCGTCGGGCGGGTGATCTCGGTGCCGGGCAGGGCTTCCAGCCTGCGGCCCCGTGCTTCTCCTGCAATAACGCGCATGTATCTGCCTCCTTCTCCCGCTGTCCGGGCCCCCTGCCCGGCCAGCAGCTGTTTCGTGTTTTCGTATCTCCATATTATCGTCAAAACGCAACTCTTTGTCAAGGGCACGCGTTGCACTCAAGGTGCAATTGTGCTAAAATCAGGGCAAAGCGCCCCATGTGCGGCGCGTTTTGCCAAAAAAGGAGAGTATCTGCTTATGAAAGTCCTGCTCATCAACGGCAGCCCCCACGAGAAGGGCTGCACCTATACCGCCCTGTCCCTGATCGCCGGGGAGCTGAACGCCAGCGGCATCGAGACCGAGATCCTGAACGTCGGCACAAAGCCGGTGGGCGGCTGCATCGGCTGCGGCGGCTGTGCCGCCGGTAAGGGCTGCGTGTTCGGCGGCGTGGTCAACGAGGCCATCGAAAAGGCCAAGACTGCCGATGCCTTTGTGTTCGGCACACCTGTCCACTATGCGTCCGCCTCCGGCAACATGACCAGCTTCATGGACCGTCTGGCCTACGCGGGCGGCAAGTATCTGGCCTACAAGCCCGCTGCCATCTGCGCTTCAGCCCGCCGCGCCGGCACCACCACCACGCTGGACCAGCTGGTGAAGTACCCCGAGTTCTTCCACATGCCGCTGGTCAGCGGTTCCTACTGGCCCATGGTGCACGGCTCCAAGCCCGAGCAGGTGCTGGAGGATGAAGAGGGCTGCGCCGTGATGCGGGAGCTGGGCCGCAACATGGCCTGGCTGCTCAAGTGCATCGAACTGGGCAAAGCAAACGGCATCACCCACCCTGAGAATCCCCGCCGCCCCATGACCAATTTCATCCGCTGAGTTTCCCCTCGCTCCCGCCTGCCCGGCGGGGGCTTTTTCGTTGACAAATCGCACAATATCTATTATCTTTTTTCATTTACTTCCTCAATTCCCATTAAAAGGATTTTATGATATACTGTATTCACAATCCAGTGAGGGTTGAATTATTATTTTATCAAAGGAGGCCATCACTATGAGAAAGCTTATCACCTGTTTACTTTCTGGAGTTTTAGTTGGTTCCATGTTGCTCGCTCCCGCATCAGCTACAACAACTTCTGTCATTTCTGATGACCCTTCTATCGACAACTCTAGCGTTGTTCCTTATGCTTCTCTTTGCGACGAATGTGGCATTGGTCAAGTCCGGTACAATACCAAAACAGAAGGTCCTTGGATTTTCAATCGGTATGTCGAATGCCTTTCCGGCGATCCTCAATATCGTGATAAGGAGTATTATCGCGATGTAACCAAGTACTATCTCTGTGATCATTGTGGAAGCGGCTTTGGTGACGCTGTCCGTGAAACGAAGGTTGAGCATGAACACGGCTGGTAATTAGCTTTTGCTTATTCACTTATAGTACTTTATAATCCTTGCATTCTGCTCCCGCCTTTCCGGCGGGAGCGTTTTTTTTGTCGTCAATCCGCATAAAAAGAGCTCTCTTTTTTCTGTTCCTCTCACAATTTTCTCTTTCTGCGATCCATGCTATAATGAAGATGAGATCAGAGAAGTTCACCCCCATACTTTCTCAAAAAGGAGGCGTTTACCATGAAAAAGATTCTTTCCGCATTTTTCGCCGCTTTTCTTCTGGCAAGTCTATGTGCTCTTCCCGCATTCGCAGTGTCTCAGGCTCGTTCTGTAAATGCTACAACAGCTGCCGAAACCGTGTCCCTTATCTGCGAATATTGCGGACAGAGCGATATGATTTGTGTGGATGAGTATTATGCTTCCTGGTATACAGTCAATTTTATTCCTTGTCAGGGACGCGACCCCCGATATAATGATTCGGTCGAGAATCGCACTCATATTGAAATTTATCAATGTCAATCCTGTAAGTTTGGCACCAGCGTAGTTTCTACGGAAGAGCAAATCTCCCATAAACACCCCGCCATGCGTGCCTACGATCTTCCCAGATTCTGATATTTCCTTTGCGCCTCTGCCCTTGTCGGCGGGGGCGTTTTTGATTTTAACAGCTTTTTCTGCAAAAACGGGAAAAATAAGGGACGGAGTGCTTTTTTCGTTCACAACTTTGTGGTAGCATAAGGGTAAGAATTTTTTTGTGCAGAGCGATGGAGACAGGCTATGGAACACTACGATTGGAACGACGGCTGGCTGTTTGCCCCCACCTTTGATCCCGCCATCGTCCGCCCCGAATGCACCGGGGTGGAGCTGGAACCGGTGCGCTTGCCCCACACGGTCAAAACGCTGCCCTACAACTATTGCAACGAGAACGAATACCAGCGGGTGTCCGGCTACCGGCGGGAGTTTTTTGCGCCCAAAGAGTGGCAGGGCCGCACGGTACTGCTGACCTTTGGAGCCGTGGCCCACGATGCCACCGTGTTCTGCAACGGGCGGCGGGTGTTCCACCACGGGTGCGGCTACACCGCCTTTACTGTGGACCTGACCGAATCGCTGCTGCTGGGCCAAAAAAATGTGGTGGCTGTCCGGTGCGACAGCCGGGAGGACCTGAACATTCCTCCCTTCGGCGGGCAGATCGATTTTCTGACCTACGGCGGCATCTACCGGGCCGTCAGTCTGGACGTGAAGGAGCCCGCCTACCTGCGCGACATCTTCATCGAGGCGCAGGCCGAGGGCGATTTCCGCATCTATTCCTCCACAGTGGGCGAGACCATCGGCTGCACCCTGCAGGCCGAGATCCGCAGCCCCGCCGGGAGCAGAGCCCTGTACAGCGGTGAGCTCAGCCTGCCCATTGTGGGCACCCTGAACGGCGTGCACCCCTGGAGCGTGGAGCACCCCTTCCTCTATACCCTGACCGTCCGGCTCATCCGGCCCGGCACCAGCGGCCTGCCCGACCGGGTGCTGGACGAAAAGAGCACCCGGTTCGGCTTCCGCACCATCCAGTTCGTGGCCGGGGGCTTTTATCTGAACGGCCAGCGGGTGGAGCTGCGGGGCCTGAACCGGCATCAGAGCTACGCCTATCAAGGCTATGCCATGCCGGACAGCATTCAACAGCTGGATGCCCAATTGTTGAAAAAGCAGCTGGGCTGCAATGCAGTGCGCACCAGCCACTACCCCCAGAGCCCGGCTTTTCTGGATGCCTGCGATGAGCTGGGCCTGCTGGTGTTCGTGGAGATGCCCGGCTGGCAGCACATCGGGGATGAAGCCTGGCAGGCCCAGGCATTGCAGAACTGCCGCGAGATGGTCTGCCAGTGCCGCAACCACCCCAGCGTGTTCCTGTGGGGCGTGCGGGTGAACGGCAGTTCCGATAACGAGGCCTTTTACAAGCGCACCAACGAGGCTGTCCATCGGCTGGACCCCACCCGCCCCACCGGCGGCGTGCGGATCGCCCGCAAGAGCCAGCTGCTCGAGGATGTTTACGCCTACAACGATTACTCCTACTCCGGCCGCGGCCCGGGCTGTGAGCCCCGGACTGCCGTTACGCCCGATCTCCGCAAGGGCTACCTCATCAGCGAGTTCGGGGGCCAGCAGTTCCCGGCCAAGGCCTTTGACGATGAGCCGCACCGGCTGGCACAGGCTCTGCGCCACGCCGCCGTCCTCAACGATGCCATTGCCCAGCAGGGCGTGGCCGGTGCCCTTGGCTGGTGCATGGCCGATTACAACACCCACCGCGAGTTCGGCAGCGGCGACCGCATCTGCTACCACGGCGTGACGGATCTGTTCCGCAACCCGAAGCTCTCTGCCGCCGTCTATGCAAGCCAGAAAACGCCCCGCTCCCCTTCGGACGTGGTGTTCGAGGTCTCTTCCAGCATGGCGCTGGGTGACCACCCCGGCGGCTTTGCCGGGGCCTGCTGGGTGTTCACCAACGCCGAGAGCGTCCGCCTCTACCGGGGCAACGATTTCATTGCCGAGTTCACCCCCGACCGCCGGGGCCGCTTTGCCGCCCTGCCCCACCCGCCCATCGAGATCCAGGATTTCGTCGGCTCCCTGCTGGAAAAGTATGAGGGCCTTGACCAGAGCACGGCCCCGCAGGTGGCGGCCATCCTCAACGAGATGCGCCGGGACGCGCTGAACCTTTCGCCTCTCTCCCGGGCGCGGATGCTCTCCCTGCGGCTCAGCGCAAACGACCTGCTCCGGATGTACTACAAATACATCGGCGTGCTGGGCGGGCCGTCCAGCGTCTACCGGTTTGAGGCAGTCTGGCACGGGCGCACCGTCCGCACCGTGGTCAAGGAGCCGGTGCAGTCGGTCCGGCTGGAATGCGTGGTGCACAACCCCATCCTGACCGACGGCCCAACCTGGGACTGCGCGGCGGTCAGCCTGCGGGCCATCGACCAGAACGGCAACCTGCTGCCCTACTGCGGCGAGGCCGTTCAACTCAGCGTGGAAGGCCCGGTAAAGATCCTGGGCCCGGCCATCGTCCCCCTGCGGGGCGGCATGGCGGGCACCTATCTTGCCACCACCGGTGAAGCAGGCCGTGCCGTGCTGCACTGCCGGATGGAGGGCGCGCTGGATGTGGAGGCCGCCCTGACCGTGCGCAAGCGCTCCGGTGCAGAGAATGCCAATTAAATTTCGTCCTTTCATGGTAGATTTGCAATCTGTTCAAAGTTTTATCATGGTTGGCTGATATTCTATTGTTGTGAACAATCAAACGCCCTCTCTGTCCATGCGTCCGCGTGGCTGAGAGGGTTATTCTTGAGGACAAAGGACCGGAAATCTATGAGAGAGAAACTTCGTCAGTTTATGATCGGCCGCTATGGCACCGATGGCCTGAACCAATTCCTGAGCATTGCCTCGCTGGTGCTGCTCCTCATCGCCATCATCAGCCGGGTCAACCTGTTCACCTATCTGGGCGCGGCCCTGCTGATCTTCTGCTACTACCGCACCTTCAGCCGGAACATCTCCAAGCGCACCGAGGAGAACTACAAGTTCTACACCCTGAAGGACCGGGTGGACAACAAGTTCAAGGGCTGGAAGGAGCAGTGGGCCAACCGCAAGGTCTATCACTACTACCGCTGCCCCCAGTGCCGCCAGAAGCTGCGCGTGCCCCGCGGCCGCGGCCGCATCCAGATCTCCTGCCCCCGCTGCGGCACCCAGTTCATCAAGAAGAGCTGAGCCATGTTCGGATATGTTATCCCGAATCAGGCCGCGCTCAGCCCGGAGGCACAGGCGCGGTACCGCTCGGCCTACTGCGGGCTCTGCCGCCGCATCGGCGCGCTGCACGGCACCCGGGGGCGGCTGACCCTGAGCTATGACCTGACCTTTCTGGATCTGCTGCTGTGCAGCCTGTATGAGGGCGAAAGCGCCTGTGTGACAGGCTGTGACCACTGCCCCATCCACCCCATCCGGAAGGTGGAGTGGCGTTCCAGCGGCCCCACCGATTACTGTGCGGACCTGAGCGTGGCTTTGCATTACTACAACGCGCAGGACAAGTGGAACGATGACCACAGCCTGCTGGGCCTGGGCTTTGAAAAGATGCTTGCTGCCCCCACGCAGCAGGCCGCCGCCCGCTGGCCCCGCCAGTGCAGCGCCATCCGCACCTGTCTGGATCGGCTGGCCCGGTACGAAGCCGAGGGCAGCGAGGATCTGGATGCCGTTTCCGGCTGCTTTGGGGAACTGATGGCCGAGCTGTTCGATTACAGGCAGGACCACTGGTCCCCGGAACTGCGCAGCATCGGCTTCAACCTGGGCAAGTATATCTACCTGCTGGATGCCTACGACGACCTGGCCCGGGACGAGCGCAAGGGCGCATACAATCCCCTGCACGCCCTGAGCAGAGAGCCCGGGTACGAGGAAGAGATGCGGGAGATCTTTGAGCTGCTGCTGGCCAACTGCGCCCGCAGCTTTGAGCGCCTGCCCTGTGTGGAGGACGTTGACCTTCTGCGCAACATCCTGTATTCGGGCGTGTGGCTCAAATATCACTGCAAAAATGCAAAAAAGAAGGACAAAACCGCCTGATCCCGGCGGTTTTCCTTGATTTTTCCGTTCCAGTCCTGTACACTAAAGATTGCTTGTGCGGCACAGCGGCCGCACAGATGGTAATAGAGACGTGAGGAAGTAGACCGATGAGAGACCCCTATGAGGTTCTGGGCATCCAGCGCGGTGCCAGTGAAGACGAGATCAAAAAGGCTTACCGTGCCAAGTGCAAGCGCTGGCACCCTGACCTGAATCCCAACGACCCCACCGCCGAAGAGCACTTCAAGGAGGTGCAGGCGGCATACGATGCCATCACCAAGGGCGAGACCGGCCCCCAGATGGGCGGCGGCTACGGCGGTGCCTACGGCCAGCAGAGCGGCCCCTCCTACGGCGGCTATCAGCAGGGGTACCAGCAGAACGGTTACTCCAACGGGGATTTCGGAGACTTCGGCTTCGGTTATGACCCCTTCGGGTTCGGGTTTGGCTTTGGCGGCAATTATCAGCAGCAGCGCGGCCCCGGCTACAACGGTGCTGACACGCCTGAGATGCAGGCCGCACGCAACTTCATCGTCAACCAGCGCTACCCCGAGGCCCGCCGCGTGCTGGACGGCATCACCGTGCGCACCGCCCGGTGGTACTATCTCTCCTCGCTGGCCAATCAGGGCCTGGGCAACAGCATCGATGCCCTGCAGGATGCCCGCCGCGCCGCCCAGATGGAGCCCGGCAACACTGAATACCAGATGAACCTGCGCAATCTGCAGGACCCGGGCCGCACCTACCGCACCCAGACCACCTACGCCCAGCCCGGCGGCCTGATGCGCTGGTGCTGGAGCATGATCCTGCTCAACCTGCTGTGCAACTGCTGCTGTGGCGGCGGCTGGGGCTGGCGGTTCCGGATGTAAGCGCCAATAAGGATGCAAGAACAAAAAACCTCCCTGCCGGCGTGGCAGGGAGGTTTTTTGGTTGTTCAGTTATTGGATCACGATGGTCCGGCTGATCTCGCTGCTGGAGTAGTTTCCGGCGGCTTTGGCCGTCTGGACATACTCACCGGGTTCGGTGGGGAACCCGCTCTGGGTCGTGCCCAGGAAATCGAAGAGACTGCTCTTCTTTTTATAGGTGTAGTTCACCTTGCCGCCCTCGACCACCTGGCCGTCGCTCTCGACCACGGCAGTGACGTTGTAGTTCTGGGCTTCCGCCGCAGTCATGCTGGCGGGGAGCTCCTGTGCCCAGTAGACACGCACGCCTGCACTCTTGGGCTTGATGCGGAAGAACGCCATGCCGGCGGTGTTCACATCACCGGATTCCAGCGCCACGGCACCGCCCACATAGCTGCCGGCTTCCGTAGGCTGCTCGTCCAGATAGATGCGGCTGAACACGCCCTCGGGCAGATATTTGCGGATGAGCTCCAGCGCCAGCTTCATGCCGGTGGAGACATCCTTCAGCGTGGGGATGTAGAATTTCAGGACATCCATCACAGAGACCACTTCATCAGCCACCCGCAGCAGCACGCTCACGTCGTTGCCGTCGATCAGCTGCTTGATGTAGGCGTAGATGTTGAACTCCTCTTCCTGCTCAGGGTTCGCCGACATCTTTTTCGGCAGGGGGATCATCTTGAGCAGGGTGCGGATCTTGCCCGAAAGGATCAGGGTCACATAGCCCTGCGCTTCGCCGCTGGTGCCCATCACCACGCCGATATACTGGGTATCTGCCGGGGTGGTCTGGACGCTCAGGGTAAAGGGGGAGCCATAGGTCAGATCCCCGTCTGCGGTCAGGCGGATCGAGACAACGCTGTTGGTCTCACCCACGCCTGCGGTGGTCAGGCCAGGCAGTTCGCTGCCCGCCGAAGCCGCCAGCGCCGGTGTGGCCGCCGCACTCAGGGCGAACACTGCCGCCAGCAGCAATGAGATCAGCCGTTTGGTTTTCATCAGCCAAAGACCTCCTTTTATATAGGTTCTTGTATCATGCAAAAATAAGGGTGCGTGGAACACACAGCACAGTGTTCCCGCACCCTCATTTTACCGCATTGTACCGTACAGGTCAATAACGGGATTCAAGTTAAATTTTGCTCAGCTGCGGGCCCTGGGCGGTATCTTTGACAGCCCAGCCCATCTCGGTGAGCTGTGCGCGGATGGCATCTGCAGCGGCCCAGTCCTTGGCCTTCTTGGCGGCGGTGCGCTTTTCCACCAGCTCCGTCACCTCGGCGGGCACCTCGTCCTTCTTGCGGTTGTACATCAGGCCCAGCACGCCGGTGATCTCATCGAACGCCTTGGCGGCAGCCTCCAGCGCAGCCTTGGAGGAGGCAGCGGACAGGGTGTTGATCTCCTTGACCAGATCGAACACGGCAGCCAGCGCATCGGGGGTGTTCAGGTCATCGTCCATGGCCTTGCAGAACTTGGCGCGGGCCTCGTCTGCCTTGGCGGTCAGGGTCTCATCGGTGCCAAACGCGGTCTTGCTCAGGGCAAAATCGAGGTTCTCGCGGCAGGTGTAAAGGCGCTCCAGGCTGTTCTTGCAGCTCTCGATGAGGTCCACGGTGTAGTTCAGGGGCATCCGGTAGCCTGCGGTCAGCATAAAGTAGCGGATGGGCTCGTAACCGTAGAGGTCTGCCACATCGCGGACGGTGAAGAAGTTGTGCAGGCTCTTGGACATCTTCTGGTTATCCACGTTGATGAAGCCGTTGTGCATCCAGTAGTGGGCAAACTCGCAGCCGTTGGCGCACTCGCTCTGGGCGATCTCGTTCTCGTGGTGGGGGAAGATCAGATCCTGACCGCCGCAGTGCAGGTCGATGGTCTTGCCCAGATGGGTGCGGCTCATGGCGCTGCACTCGATATGCCAGCCGGGGCGGCCCATGCCGTAGGGGCTTTCCCAGGCAGGCTCGCCGGGCTTGGCAGCCTTCCAGACGGCAAAGTCAGCGGGATCTTCCTTCAGGTCATCCTCCATCTGGCTGCGCAGCTCGCGGTTGCCGCTCTCCAGATCGTCCAGCTTGAGGTGGCTCAGCTTGCCGTACTCCGGGTCGCTCTTGACGCGGAAGTAGACATCCCCGTTCTTGGCAACGTAGGCGTGGCCGGAATCGATCAGGTCCTTGACGATGTCCAGGATCTGCTGGATGTGCTCCGTTGCACGGGGCTGGACGGTGGGCTTTTTGCAGTTCAGACCGGCAGCATCCTTGAGGTACTCGGCCTCAAAGCGCTGGGCCACCTCCTTCATGGAGGTGCCCTCCTCCTGGCCCTTCTTGATGAGCTTGTCATCAATATCGGTGATGTTGGAGACATAGATGACCTTGTTGCCGCGGTATTCCAGATAGCGGCGCAGGGTATCGAACACGATCAGCGGGCGGGCATTGCCGATGTGGATATAGTTGTAAACGGTGGGGCCGCAGACGTAGATGCGGTATTCGCCGGGCACCTGCGGCACAAACTCTTCCTTCTGGCGGGTCAGGGTGTTGAAAATCTGCATAAGAACTCTCCTTCTTGTAGGGCAAACAAAAGCCGCAGCAGAACCTCTCAGTCTCGCTTCGCTGACTTACGAAAACAGAGAAGTAAAAAAGCCCCCGATGTGATACAATCTCCCATATCACATCGAAGGCGGTTTTCAAAATCGCGGTTCCACTTCTGTTTGTCGCTCAAAGCCGATAACGGCGGCTGCCGCGCCGCGATACTCCCCAGCAGGTTTCCCGCGGCGTGCTGTCCGGGCGCACTTCACACACGCTGCTGCAAACAGGCTCCCAGCCAACGGCCCGTTCTCTCTGTCCAGCTCACCTTTGCGCTACTCTGCCCGGATAAACGCATTTTTCCTGATACATCTGTATTATAGCCGGGCCGGGGGGAGAAGTCAAGCAAAACGCGGGCGCCGGCATTTCAGCGGAAGCTCTGCGCCGATTCAATCGATCTCGTGCTTTTTACAGAAGTGCTTGCTGGCAAAGTACATTCCCGCCCAGATGGCGATGGCAAGCACGAGGTAGAACGGGTTCTTCATGGCAGACACCAGCGACTGCCCGAAAAGAGCCATCATGGCCACCATCACGCCCTTGCCCAGCAGCATGGTGACAAGGTAGCGCTTCTCGTCAAAATCAGAGATGCCGAAGGCAAAGTGCATAAAGGACGAGGGCGTAAAGGGCAGGAGCGACAGCATGAACAGGGACGCGGTGTCGAACCGGCTGACCCATTGCTCCGCCTTTTGCAGCTTGGCCGAGCGGCGGGCAAATTTCCAGAAAAAACGCTTGACGACACGCCGCCAGAGCAGGAACATCACAGTGCCGCCCAGCATCACCCCGGCCCAGCTGTACACAAAGCCCAGAAGCCCGCCGTGGGCCGCAACATTCAGCGCCACAATGGCAATGAGCGGCAGCGGCGGAAAAAAGGATTCCACCATCGCAAGGATCACGGGCGCAATGGGGCCAAGGCCGCCAAAGCCTTCCAGCAGGGCCTCCCAGAATTCCAGCGTTCCCAGCTGGTGGAGCCAGCCTATCATCGTCATTTCCATCCCGCGTGTTCCTTCCCTCTCATTTTTCTTTAGTATATCCGGTTTCTATGACACGCCCGTGAACAAAATACGAGCTTTTTTTGTCCTATCACCTATACTACGAGACTGCGGGGGCGTTTCCTGCACAGGGCGGGAATCTTTATGCTTTTCCGGCAGCTTCAGCGGCGGCCTTCTCGGCCCGGGCCTGCATCCGCTCGATCTGCTGGGCGCGCATCCGTTCCCAGCGGGCAAGTCCGGCTTCGTCCGGGATCTGGACGCAGCGGGCAAAGCTCCAGTGCAGGCCGTCCCGCCGGGCCAGCTTATAGCGCTGGAATACGCCCTTTCCAACCTCATTGCCGGTACCGGCGCAGGCAGGGCAGACAGACAGAGTATACCAGCCGCTGTTGCCCTTTTTCAGCCAGATATCGTCCGGCTGCAGATCCCCGCCGCACACCGGGCAGCTGGCAGTGATGATCTTCGGGTCGCTGCGCCAGGCAGACTGCTCCACATAGCCGCGGAACACCCGGAAGTCCCGGTAATCACCGGGGGCGGGGCAGAGGCTTGCCCGCAGGGATTCCTCCTCGGTGGGGTAGGCCGCCAGACCCGCCCGCAGGTCAAGCTTGCGGCAGACATCGGCGGTGTAAAGGGTATCGGACAGGGCATCGTGGAACGGGCGCTCCATCGGGATGCCCATCCGGGTCACAACGCTTTCCAGCGTCATGCCCTCGCCTTCCTTGCGGGGGTGCTCCCGCAGGAAGATCTGCTGCAGATCATACCACTGGGTGGGGCAGCTCTCGTCCAGATTACAGAGGAAAAGGTTCTGCTTGAGCACCGGCACGTCATCCATGCCCCACTCGGCAAACTCGGCATCCGGGCCGCACCACTGCATAAAGCGGCGCAGCCCCTGCACGATGGGCTCGCCCCGATCCAGGTCAGCCTGGGTCAGGCCCGTCACCTTGGCGATGTGGTGCTGCAGGGTGCGGAAAATGCGGGGCCGCAGGTGGATGGAGAAGGTATCCAGCACGTTGGCATCCTCGTCGATCTTCACTGCGCCGATCTCGATGATCTCGCCCCGGAAGGTCTGCTGCACACCATGATAATTAAAGAGATACGGCTTATAGCCGATGTTCCATTCCAGATCAAATAAAACCAGATTGCGTGGCATTGTTGTTTGTGTTCCTCTCAGTTCAGGATAAATTTTTCGATGGCCTCGGCCACGCCGTCGTGGTTGTTGTCGGCGGCGGTGACGTAATCGGCCACAGCCTTGACGGCATCCTCGGCATTCTGCATGGCAACGCCCACCCCGGCATAGGAGATCATGGAGCGGTCGTTCAGGCCGTCGCCGCAGGCCATCAGGTTCTCCCGGGTCAGGCCCATCCGCTCCAGCAGGGCGGCAAGGCTCCTGTCCTTTGCCACGCCCAGCGGCACGGCCTCGATGAAGAAGGGGCTGGAGGGGTACAGGTCGATCCGGCCCGCAAACTGCTCCTTTCCGGCGGCGCAGACGGCATCCCGCCGGGCAGGGTCAAGGGTGATGAGCATTTTGCAGATCGGATAGTCCACATAGGAGGCCAGATCATCCACATGGATCATCGGCAGCTTTGTGGTAAAGCACTCCTTGTTTGCCCACACGTCCTGATCCCGCTCACACACGATGCCCTCGCTGTTATAGGTCAGGATGGCCACGTCCTGCCGGGCTGCAAATTCGCAGAGCTCCGGGACGAACTCCGCTCCCAGCTGCACCTGATACAGGGCCTCGCCGGTCATGCAGTCCACGATTTTGCCGCCGTTGTAGGCCAGCACACAGCCGCCCTTTTTGTCCAGCCCCAGCTCCTTTGCCAGCGGCAGAATGCCCGCCGTGGGGCGGCCGGAGGCCAGCACGATGGTCACGCCCTGTGCGGCGGCAGCATCCAGCGCCGCGCGGGTGCGGGGGGTAACGATCTTTTCGTCATTGGTCAGGGTACCGTCCAAATCCAGAGCCAGCACCCGGATATTCGATCTTGCCATGATTTTTATTCCTCGTTCTCAGGCAGGGGCTTCCCGCCGGATATTTTATTACTTACCCATCTATTTTACAATGCTTTCCCTTTTCTGTAAAGCAGGAAACCTGTTCCCCGCCCAGAGACAAGCAAAAAAGCCGCCCGGCGAGCAAAACCGGACGGCTGAGAAGGAAGAAAACGCGTTATTACAGGATGTCGATGTATTCCCCGGCCAGCGCCTTGTTCATGCTGCGGACGGCGCAGAACTTGCCGCACATGGAGCAGGTGTCGCTGTGGTCATCCTCGGGCAGGCGGGCATCCCGGATGGCCTTGGCGGTCTCGGGGTCCAGGGCGCAGGCGAACTGGGCATCCCAGTCCAGCACGCGGCGGGCATCGCCCATCTTATCGTCGATATCCCGGGCATGGGGGATGCCCTTGGCGATATCGGCCGCGTGGGCGGCGATCTTGGAGGCCACGATGCCCTGCTTCACATCGTCCACGTTGGGCAGAGCCAGATGCTCGGCGGGGGTGACATAGCACAGGAAGGCTGCACCGCTCATGGCGGCAACGGCACCGCCGATGGCAGCCGTGATGTGGTCATAACCGGGGGCAATGTCGGTGACGAGGGGTCCCAGCACATAGAAGGGAGCGCCCATGCAGATGCTCTTCTGCACCTCCATGTTGGCGGCCACCTGATTCAGAGGCACATGGCCCGGGCCCTCCACCATGACCTGCACGTTGTGTGCCCAGGCGCGCTTGGTCAGCTCGCCCAGACGCACCAGCTCTTCGATCTGGCAGACATCGGTGGCATCGGCCAGGCAGCCGGGGCGGCAGGCATCGCCCAGCGAGATGGTCACATCGTGCTCGGCGCAGATCTCACAGATCTCGTCAAAGTGCTCGTAGAAGGGGTTCTCGTTGCCGGTCATGCTCATCCAGGCGAACACCAGAGAGCCGCCGCGGCTGACAATGTTCATCTTCCGCTTGTGGGTGCGGATCTGGTCGATGGTCTTGCGGGTGATGCCGCAGTGCAGGGTGACAAAGTCCACGCCGTCCTCCGCGTGCAGGCGCACCACGTCGATGAAATCCTGCGCGGTCAGGGTGGCAAGGTCGCGCTGATAGTGGATGACGGAATCGTACACGGGCACAGTGCCGATCATCACGGGGCACTCGTGGGTCAGCTTCTGGCGGAAGGGCTGGGTGTTGCCGTGGCTGGACAGATCCATGATGGCTTCCGCGCCCATGTTGACGGCGCTCATCACCTTTTCCATCTCCACGTTGTAATCCTTGCAGTCGCGGGAAACGCCCAGATTCACGTTGATCTTGGTGCGCAGCATGGAACCGATGCCCTCGGGGTTCAGGCAGGTGTGGTGCTTGTTGGCGGGAATGGCCACCTTGCCCTCAGCCACCAGCTGACGGATCTCCTCCGTGGTGCGGTATTCCTTTTTGGCCACGATCTCCATTTCCGGCGTGACGATGCCCTTGCGGGCAGCGTCCATCTGTGTGGTATAGTTCTGCATGGTACTTTCCTCCAAATGACAGTTTATCTCTGAACAGCAGGGTGCTGGTCATACAGGGGTAGGGGCAGGCAGCCGTCATTCAGAAAAAACAGTACGCTCTGGATGCCGGCACCTGCGCAAAATACGCTTTTCATGTTGGTTTTCTCCATGAATTTTGTAACGCGGCCCAAGGTGGTGCCCCCGGTTTGCCGCGGGATGACAGATTATTTTACGATCTGCTCCGCCAGTGCCTTCAGCTCCCTGCACTCGGCCTCGATGTCCTCCGCGCCGAAGATCGCACTGACAAGGGCCACACCGTTCACGCCGGTGCCCTTGAGCCGGAGCAGGTTCTCCTTGTGGATGCCGCCGATGGCCACAACGGGGATGTCCACGGCATCGCAGATGGCTTTCATCATGCCCTCAGGCAGAACGTCCACGTCTGCCTTGGTGTGGGTAGAGAAAGCTGCCCCCACGCCCAGACAGTCGGCGCCGTGTCGGACGGCCTCCAGGGCCTCCTCCACGCTGTGGACGGATACGCCGATCATCATCTCATCGCCCACGCGCTGGCGCACCTGAGCAGCGGCCATATCCTCCTGCCCCACATGGATGCCCTCGGCGTGGCAGCGGATGGCAATGTCCACGTTATCATTGATGAAAAAGGGCACATTGTATTTTTTGCACAGGTCGTGGAGCTCAAACGCCTCCTTCAGGAAAGCTTCCTCGTCCAGCTCCTTTTCCCGCAGCTGAACGCAGGTCACGCCGCCCTTCAGGGCGCTCTCCACCTGCTGATAGAGGGTCTGACGGCCCACCCAGGCACGGTCGGTGACGGCGTAGAGCCGCATATATTCTTCAGCGCACTTCATACTTGGCACCCTCTTCCAGCTGAGCCGGAGTCATATTGTAAATGGCATCAATGATGTAATTGCGGTAGGTGGCGCTGCCGTCCAGCGGGGTCAGCCGTGCATGGGCGATCTCGCCCGCAAGGCCCATAGCGCAGACGGCGGCAGCCGCAGCCTCCAGCGGCTGGCCGGGGTTGGCGGTGAGAAAGGCCGCCGTCAGGGCAGAGAGCTGGCAGCCCGTGCCGGTGATGGCACTCATCATTGGGTGGCCGTTGCGGATGCAGTAGGCTTTTGCCCCATCGGCCACGATGTCAATGGCACCGGTAATGGCCACAACGGCACCGGTCTTTGCGGCAAAAGCCTTGGCAAAGGCCACCGCGCCGTCCAGATTTTCCTCGGTGACCCTGTCGGCCACATCGGCATCCACACCCTTGGTGGTGCCCGCACCGGAAGCCAGTGTCTTTACCTCGGAGATATTGCCCCGGATGACCGTGAACCGCACCTCGTCCAGCAGGCGGTAGGCCGTCTCGGTGCGCAGGGCGGAAGCGCCTGCGCCCACAGGGTCCAGCACCACGGGGTGGCCCAGTGCATTGGCCTTTTTGCCTGCCTTGAGCATGGATTCAATGGTGCGGCTGTTCAGGGTGCCGATGTTGATGTTCAGCCCGCCGCAGATGGTGGTGATGTCCTCCACCTCGGCGGCATCGTCGGCCATAATGGGCGAAGCACCGCAGGCCAGCACCATGTTGGCGCAGTCGTTCACGGTGACGTAGTTGGTAATATTATGAACGAGGGGACTTTTGGCGCGGACATTGGCAAACTGCTCTGCAAACATGGCGTACCCCCGTCAGGAAAGGCTGCTCTGCATGGAGCGCAGGGCACCGGAGTGCTGCAAGCTGTACACCAGCACGCCCGCAATGACCGCACCCACAGCGGTGGAGATGAGGAAGGGCACGATGTAGGCGTAGAACGCGATATCACCGGCGCTCTTGCCCATCAGGCAGATGGCCACCGGGTAAGCGCACAGGCCGCCCAGAATGCTGGTGCCGAACACCTCGCCCACCAGGGTGGCGATCAGATTTTTGGTCTTTGCGTAGACCAGGCCGCAGAGCAGGGCACCAAACATGCTGCCCGGGAAGGCCATCAGGCTGCCCAGCCCCAGGATATTGCGGAGCAGCGAGGCCACAAAGGCCACGCCCACGCCCCACCAGGGGCCCAGCAGCACGGCGCAGAGCACATTGACCATGTGCTGCACGGGGGCGCACTTGCTGCCGAACATCGGGAAGCTGAACACACTGCCCACCACGCACAGGGCGCAGAACATTCCAGCGAGAGCCAGCTTTTTCACAGAGAATTTTTTCATTGGAAACTCCTCTTTCTCAAAAAGCGGTCGAGGCTTGCTGGCCTCCTCTCACGCCGGAACACGGCTTCCCATCGCAGTTATTTCAAGGCTCAGGGCGCTCCCCCTCAGCCCGGAGCCACCCGTTGCGGCGGCTTGCGGCAACAAAAAACAGGAGACACCACAGCGGTGCCTCCTGCAAAAAATCATTTTCCTATGACTTCCTACGGCGGCATTATCCGCATCAGGTCAAGGGTCGAAGTTTGGTTACTTCCTCTCAGCCCGCCTTACGAGCTCCCCTGTGTTTTGTTTTTCGTAGGGTATTGTACACCCGCCGGGGCAAAAAAGCAAGAATAAGTTTTTCTTTCGCCTTTTTGCCAAATCGCTTTTACAATTTCCCGGATTATGTTATACTTGTCCCAAATTCCGCAGCGCCCGGGGGAGCCATTCTCTGCTTTGGGGCACTGCCCGGCACAAAAGGAGATTGAAGTTATGGGTCTCATCAAAGCAGCCATGGGCGCGGCATCCGGCGTGATGGGCGACCAGTGGAAGGAATATTTTTATTGTGACGCTCTGCCTGCGGAGGTGCTGGCCGTCAAGGGCCAGAAACGGACCAATGGCCGCTCCACCAACCGGCACGGCAGCGAAAACGTCATCTCGGACGGCTCTGTGATCGCCGTGGCCGACGGCCAGTGCGTGCTGATCGTGGAGCAGGGCAAGGTGGTGGATCTCTGTGCCGAACCCGGCGAGTACACCTACAGCACCGGCACCCAGCCCTCCCTGCTCAGCGGCGGGCTGAAGAACATCGACAGCGTGTTTGCCGAGCTGGGCAAGCGGTTCAGCTTTGGCGGGCAGGTCGGTTCCGACCAGCGCATCTACTATATCAATACCCGGGAGCTCACCGGCAACAAGTACGGCACCCCCAACCCGGTGCCTTTCCGGGTGGTGGACCAGCGCGCCGGCATCGATATCGACATCGGCATCCGGTGCTTCGGCGAATACAGCTACCGGGTGGTCAACCCCATCCTGTTTTACACCAATGTCTGCGGCAATGTGGAAAACGCCAACACCCGCGACGCGCTGGACGGCCAGCTCAAGACCGAGCTGATGACCGCCCTGCAGCCCGCCTTTGCCCGGATCAGCGAGCAGGGCATCCGCTACTCCGCCCTGCCCGGCCACACCGCCGAGCTGGCCGAGGCCCTGAATCAGGAGCTGAGCACCAAGTGGAGCAGGCTGCGCGGCATCGAGATCGTCTCTCTGGGCGTTTCCGGTGTCAAGGCCAGCGAAGAGGACGAGCAGATGATCAAGGAGCTGCAGCGCAGTGCGGCCTTTATGGACCCCACCCGCGCCGCCGCGCATCTGGTGGGCGCACAGGCCTCCGCCATGCAGGCTGCCGCCTCCAACACCGCCGCCGGCCCCGCCATGGCCTTTATGGGGATGAACCAGGCCGCTGCAGCGGGCGGTGTCAACGCCCGGGATCTCTACCAGATGGGCGGCCAGCAGACCGCCGCGCAGCCTCAGGCCGCACCGGCCGCTGGCTGGACCTGCAGCTGCGGCCACACCGGCAACACGGGCAAGTTCTGTGCCGAATGCGGCAAGCCCCGGCCCGAAGCCCCGGCTGTCTGGGTGTGCAGCTGCGGTGCAAAGAATAGCGGCAAATTCTGTTCGGAGTGCGGCAAGCCCCGGCCCGCCGCCAGATGCGCCAACTGCGGCTTTGTGCCCGCCGACCCGGCCAACCCGCCCAAGTTCTGCCCCGAGTGCGGCAAGCCCTTTGGGGCCTGAGAGGGGTCTGACGCATGGCTGAAAAGACAACGAATTATCAGTGCCCGGCCTGTACCGGCCCCCTGCACTATGACGGTGCCAGCGGCAAGCTGGTCTGTGATTATTGCGGCTCGGCCTACGACGTAAAGGACATCGAAGCCCGCTACGCCAAAAAGCAGGCCGCTGCCGACACTGCCGCCGAGGGCGATGCCAAAAAAGCCGCCCGCCTGCCCCGGCAGGACAGCCCGGTGTGGAGCGAGGCCGAGGCGGAGGGCCTGAACAGCTACTCCTGCCCCACCTGCGGAGCCGAGCTGGTCTGTGACGAGACCACCGCCGCCACCACCTGCCCCTACTGCGGCAACCCCACGGTGCTGGGCGGCAAGCTCTCCGGCAAGCTGAAGCCGGAATACATCCTGCCCTTCAGGCTGGACAAAAAGGCCGCCATCGCCCAGCTGACCAGATATTACAAGGGCAAGGCCTTCCTGCCCAAGGCGTTCAAGAGCCAGAACCACATCGCGGAGATCCAGGGCGTATATGTCCCCTTCTGGCTCTACGATGCCAAGGCCGACGCGCGCGGCCGGTACGAGGGCCAGAACTCCGAGAGCCACCGCGAGGGCGATTACATGGTGACCACCACCCGGCACTACGACGTGCGCCGCGAAGGCTCGGCCGCCTTTGCCAAAGTGCCGGTGGACGGCTCCAGCAAGATGCCCAACACCCACATGGATGCCATTGAGCCCTTTGATTACGGCGACCTGAAGCCCTTCTCCACGGCCTACCTGCCCGGCTATCTGGCCGACCGGTATGACGAGGATGCCGATGCCTGCGCCGAGCGCGCCTACCGCCGGATGTACAACTCCACGGCCGATGCGCTCCACGCCACCACCGGCGGCTACAGCGAGATCCACCCCATTTCTGAGAACATCAACGTGGATATGACCCACGCCCACTATGCCCTGCTGCCGGTCTGGATGCTCCACACCCGGTGGAAGGACAAGGATTTCCTGTTCGCCATGAACGGGCAGACCGGGCGGCTCATCGGCGACCTGCCGGTGGACAAGAGCCGGGTGGCCGCGTGGTTTGCGGGCATCAGCCTGCCCCTGATGGCAGTGCTGGCGTTCCTGCTTTTGTTATAAGGGGGTGGCAGAATGAAACACACTGCAAAACGCTTTGCCGCCCTGCTGGCCGCTCTGGTGCTGGCGCTCTGCCTGAGCATTCCCGCCTTTGCCGCTGCGCCGCTGGTGCGGGACGAGATGGGCCTGTTCGATGCGGATACTTACAGCCAGCTGGAAGCCTCTGCCGAAGCGGCCAGCGACGGCCACGACTGCGACGTGTATTTTCTGGTGGTGGACAGCATCGGTGACACCGACCAGCGCCAGTACGCCAAAGATTACTACCTTGCCAACGGTCTGGGCAGCGGCTCTGAACAGAGCGGCATCCTCTTCCTGCTGGCAGTCGGCTCCCGCAAGTATGTCACCATCACCTACGGCGGCGGCGTGACGGCCTTTACCGATTACCGCATCGAGCAGATCGAAGATGCCGTTGTCCCCTATCTCTCGGACGACGACTGGGCCGAGGCCGCCTCCGAGTACCTCTCCATGTGCGCCGACACGCTGGATTTCTACGCCGAGCACGGCGAACCGCTGGATGTTGACAACGACACCAGCGGCTGGCCCATCCTGCTCCTCATCGTCATCGGTGTGCCCATGATCATTGCCGGTATCGTCTGCGGCGTGCTGTACAGCCAGATGAAAACAGCCCGGCTCAAGACCGAGGCCAACGATTACATCGGTGCGGGCTTAAAGCTGCGGGTGCAGGTGGACAACTACACCCACACCGACCGCGTGCAGGTCTACGACCCGCCCCACGAGGAGAGCAGCAGCTCCGGCGGCTCCTCCGTGGACAGCGACGGCTTTGGCGGCTCCTCCGGCGGCTCGTTCTGAGCGCCCTTTTCTCCAGCAGTAAACCACCGGTTCTGCCGGTGGTTTTCGCTTGTTTTTATTTCCGTATAACATGCAAAAGAAAGGAAACCCAACGAATGTCAAAGAAGATCACCGCCCTAATCCCCGGAGCCGCGCTGGCACTGGGCATCGCCTGCATTGCCAAGTGGCTGGAAACGCTGGAAAGCAGCGCCGGGCTCCACCTCATTGGCGCATCGGTCATCGCCCTGTTTATCGGCATGGCCATCAATGCGTTTTTCCAGCCCAACAAAACAACCGCGCCGGGCATCAGATTCACCTCTAAAAAAGTCCTGAAATTCGCCATCGTCCTTCTGGGTGCCAGCCTGAACATCCGCACCGTGCTGACCGTGGGCCGTTTTTCGCTGACGGTCATGCTCTTCACCCTGGCCACCTGCTTTGGGCTGGGCGCGCTGATCGGCAGAGCGCTCGGGCTCAACTGGAAAACCAGCAGCCTGATCAACGCCGGAACCGGCATCTGCGGCGGCTCTGCCATTGCCGCCATTGCACCGGTGATCGAGGCCGATGACATGGACATCGCCTACGGTATGTCCGCCACCTTCCTGTTCGATACGGTGATGATCGTTGTGTTCCCGCTCCTTGGCCGGTGGCTCGGGCTTTCCGATGCCGCATTCGGTCTCTGGGCCGGTACGGCGGTCAACGATACCTCCAGCGTCGTAGCCACCGGTTACGCTTTCAGTGAAGCAGCCGGTGACTTTGCAACGATGGTCAAGCTGACCCGCACGCTGGCGATCATTCCGGCTGTTCTGGTCTTTGCCGCCATCAACCTGCACCTGAAAAAGAAAGAGAGTGCCCAGGCCAACGGTGTCAAGGTGAGCATCCGTTCCATTTTCCCCTGGTTCATCCTTGCGTTCCTTGCCATGTCCCTGCTGACCAGTCTGGGCCTTCTGCCCGCCGGGCTGGTTTCCGGCCTGAAGACCATCAGCAAGTTTCTGATGGTCGCGGCTCTGGCGGCCATTGGTCTGAACACGAACTTTAAATCGCTCTGCCGTTCCGGCGCAAAGCCCATGCTGCACGGCTTCATCATCTCCACATTGGTCGTTCTGGTCGCCATTGGCGTTGAGTACATGATCGGCATTGCACCCTACGGCACGCTGTAACGCTCCTGCCAGCTGAATTTTCCCACAAAGAAAGAGCAGTGCTCTCCAATGGGTCCACCCACCGGAAGCACTGCTCTTTTATTGCTCCGCTTTGCTACACAAACGCGAATTTAGTAACGCAAAAGAAAATATATGACATACACCCAACTAAGTAATCCATGAAAAATCGCCCAACCGACAGACTTCCACGTTGTATAACTAATAACCATAGCTAATGCACTTCCAAAAGTTATTCCTGATTTTACCGTTTTCTTGACAGTCATTGATTTATTATCTTCCATGTTTGTTTCCTCCACAACTTCCGAGTTGTTGAACTAAGCCGAGTATACCACACTCTTTCCGCAATTACTACCACACAAAAAAACTCCCATGCTCACATCGGAAGATGCTGTGCATGGGAGTTTTTGCTGCGCCTGTTACGGCGTATTGTTACTTATTGAAGGTCTCCTCGTTCAGCAGGCCCTCGCTCTTGGCAACGCAGATGCTGGCAACTGCATCACCCACCACGTTCAGGGAGGTGACCAGCATCTCGATGGGGCGGTTGATGGCCAGGATCAGGGAGTAGGCCAGCAGAGCGCCGTCGTTGACGAAGCCCATGCCGGACAGGATGGTGAACAGGATGACAGCCCCAGCGCCGGGAGCGGCGGGGGTGCCCACAGATGCCAGCAGGGCCAGCAGGGCGACCACGACCAGCTGGCCGGGGGTGACGGTGTAACCGGCACAGCCTGCAATGAACACGGTGGCAACGACCTGCATGATGGCGGTGCCGTCCATGTTGATGGTCATGCCCAGCGGCAGGACGAAGGAAGCGATGCTCTCATCCACGCCGAACTCTTCTTCGCACACCTTGATGTTCAGGGGCAGGGTGGCGGCGCTGGAGGAGGTGGAGAAGCCGAACACTGCCACGTTGGCGATCTTGCGGATGAAGGTGAAAGGGTTCAGCTTGGCACCCAGTGCAATGACCAGCGGGTAGGCGATGATCAGGAAGGCCAGCAGCAGGACCACCGTGACCACCACATAGACCAGCGCGGGCTTGAGGTAATCGATGCCGTAGATGGCGAAGGTGCGGGTCAGCAGCACAAAGACTGCAAAGGGGGCAAAGTTGCTGACGATGAAGTTCAGGAACACGACCACCACATCGTTGACCTCGCCCAGCAGGCGGCGCAGGGTCGCGGTGCGGCTCTCGCCCAGGGTGTTCATGCTCAGGCCGATGGCCACTGCCAGGAACACGCTGGAAAGCACAGCGCCATTGCTGCCAAAGGCAGTGACGATGTTGGAGGGGATGATGTTCAGCACCACGTTCAGGGGGTTGGAACCGGTGGAACCGCTGGCTTCTGCCAGACCCTCGATGCGGGTGTTGAACAGGCCCATGGAGTAGGCGCCGTAGCCCACACAGCCTGCCAGCAGCAGCGCCAGGAAGGAGCACAGCAGGAACCAGAACAGGGTCTTTGCGGAAATGCGGCCCATGGTGCGGGTGTCTGCAATGCTGCCGATGGCCAGCGAAATGGAGGTAAAGACCATGGGGATAATCACCAGCTGAAGCGCCTTGATGAAGAGCTGGCCGATGATATAGAAGATGCCAAAGGCTCGCTCAGCACCCTCGGCGGTGATATCCTGGAACAGCAGGTTGTTGATGGTGGTCCAGGTCTCTGCCTGACCGCTGGCGTTCAGATGCTCCCGCAGGAACATAAAGGCCAGACCGGCCACCAGGCCGCAGACCAGAGAGATTGCCATGCGTTTTGCAAGGGATAATTCGTGTTTCTTTTTTGTTTCCATATACTTTTCCTCTCACAGTACCGGTTTTTGGCTCACACTTTGTCTACTCTAGCACAGCTTCCCCTGCAATGCAAGAGAAAACCGCGCAAAATACAGCTTTTTTGCAAATAAGTACGACTTTTCTCCGCAAAAATCCCCCGAAAGCACTCTGCCTCCGGGGGGATCTGCTCACTTATTTCTTGAACTTGAACACCGGCGTGCCAGCGGCAGCATCGCCGTTTGCAGCAACACTGATCTCCGGCAGGTCATCACTGTTGGTCACGATGAGGGCCGTTGCCGTGGGGTGGCCTGCGGCACGGATGGCTTCCAGATCCACCTTCAGCAGCGGGGTGCCGGCCTTGACCTTGGCCCCTTCTTTGGTCAGGGAGGTAAAGCCCTGTCCCTTCATCTCCACCGTGTCCATTCCGACATGGATCAGCAGCTCAATGCCGTCATCGCTCATCATACCAACGGCGTGCAGGCTTTCGGGCACCTGCGTAACAGTGCCGTCAAAGGGAGCATAAACGGTGTCGCCGGTGGGCTCCACGCCGCAGCCGGGGCCCAGGATCGCAGAGGCAAAAGTCTCGTCAGGCAGCTGCTCCAGCGGGATCACCTTGCCGTCAATGGGAAGCATGACCGTCATCTTCTGGCCGGAAAATTTCGTCTCGGATGCGGCCTTGCCGCCAAAAAGCTTGTCAAAAAAGCCCATAATACAAACCATCCTTCCACGGTGCACAAAGTGCAGCCTTTATCCAGTTAAGAATAGCATATCCGCGCGGGAAATACAATCTGCATCCTGCACAAAGAGACGCTCCGCCATTTGGCAGGTGTGCCCTTACATCAGCTCCAGCAGCTGCTCCACCTCTTCCATCCGGGTGGCCCAGCTGGTGGCAATGCGGACAACGGTGTGGGTATCATCGTACTTCTCCCAGAAGCCGAACTTGGCCTTGCCTTCCAGCGCGGCCAGCTGCTCGTTGGACAGCACGATGAACACCTGATTCGTGGGCGAATCCATGAAGAACGAATAGCCCTTCCCGGCCAGCCCCTTCTTGAGCACGGCGGCGGTCTCAATGGCATTTTTGCTGATGGTCTGGTACAGGTCATCGGTGAACAGCACATCGAACTGGATGCCCAGCAGACGGCCCTTTGCCAGCAGAGCGCCCTGCTGCTTGACCATGGTCATAAAGTGAGCCGGTGCGCCGTGGGGGAACACAACTGCCTCGCCGCAGAGCGCGCCCACCTTGGTGCCGCCGATGTAGAACACATCGGTCAGGCGGGCCACATCAGCCAGCGTCACATCGGTGCCCTCGGCGGCCAGACCATAGCCCAGACGGGCACCGTCCATAAACAGCGGCATGTGGTATTTATGGCAGACAGCGGACAGCGCTTCCAGCTCTGCCTTGGTGTACAGGGTACCGTACTCCGACGGGTGGGAGATGTACACCATGCCCGGAAACACGAGGTGGTCCACATTGCCATCGGCATAGAAGGTACTGCACCAGTCCTCAACCGTCCCGGCATCCAGCTTGCCGTTGGTGTGCGGCAGGCCGATGACCTTGTGGCCCGTGAACTCGATGGCACCGGCCTCGTGGGCAGCCACATGGCCGGTGGATGCGGCCAGCACACCCTCCCAGCGGCGCAGCATCGATGCAATGACGATGGCGTTGCTCTGGGTGCCGCCCGAAATGAACCAGACATCGGCATCCGGTGCGCCGCACGCCGCGCGGATCTTCTCCCGCGCACTGGCGCAATAGGGATCGGTGCCGTAGCCGGAGACCTTCTCAAAGTTGGTCTCCACCAGCTTCTGTAAGATCGCCGGATGCGCACCCTCGCAGTAATCGTTTTCAAAATACAGCATATACTTTCCCTCGCTCTGTATTCAAGATAAACCTATTATCTGCTTTTTGCGCAGGGTTGTCAATGTAGAACCCCCGCGTAGGCGGGGAAAAGACGCTGTACAGCGGCATGCAACGGGTTGTGTTGGGATCACCCCCGCGTGGGCGGGGAAAAGCGCCTACTGCTGGGCGCTGGGTGCAAGAGACTAGGATCACCCCCGCGTGGGCGGGGAAAAGCCTGAATGGGCCCCAATAACCTTCTTGATGTTAGGATCACCCCCGCGTAGGCGGGGAAAAGCCTTTTCTGTTTTACGGCGGCAGTTCCGATTCAGGATCACCCCCGCATGGGCGGGGAAAAGACTCTGTATAAAATCCACCACAACGGATACTTTACATCACCCCCGCATGGGCGGGGGAAAGACGACAATGGGAGCCGTGCCCATCACCTGAAAGGGATCACCCCCGCGTGGGCGGGGAAAAGCCGCCAAATCCTTGACCTGATTATTGACCCTGAGGATCACCCCCGCGTGGGCGGGGAAAAGTTGCGGATTTGCTGCCTGCTCATGTACTTGTAGGGATCACCCCCGCGTAGGCGGGGAAAAGTCCAGCTTGTCGAGTGCATCCTTGCACGGGCCGGGATCACCCCCGCGTGGGCGGGGAAAAGGGCAAATACGCCCCCGGCGAGGCCTGCAGCGTGGGATCACCCCCGCGTGGGCGGGGAAAAGCTCTTTTTTCGCGTCATTCTTCCGGGGCAGTCAGGATCACCCCCGCGTGGGCGGGGAAAAGCACTCTTGGCTGAGTGTCGGCACGGTGGAATAGGGATCACCCCCGCGTGGGCGGGGAAAAGCATACGAAGCAAGCGTATGCGATTACATGGGAAGGATCACCCCCGCGTGGGCGGGGAAAAGTCAATTAAACGGGAAACAGCTAAAATATGAAGAGGATCACCCCCGCGTGGGCGGGGAAAAGGGACCAAAAAGGGTAGCCTTAAGGACTTCAAGGGGATCACCCCCGCGTGGGCGGGGAAAAGGGGAATGGCGTTCAATGACGGAACGAAAAACGGGGATCACCCCCGCGTGGGCGGGGAAAAGAGGGCGCTTTGCAGAGCGGAAAGCACCGTCATGGGATCACCCCCGCGCGGGCGGGAAAAAGCCCGGCATCTCAGCCATGGTCTCCTCCCCTGTGGATGATGGTCATCAGGCCAAGGCCATAGGCCTTGCCCCGGCCAACGCCCTCGCACAGCAGGGCCTTGAAGGCCTCCGGGTCTGTCACCTGCAGAACACCCTCGTAGGTCACAGCCAGCAGGGTAACGGGCCGGGTGCCGTTTTTCTTGAAGTGATAGGTCTGCTTCCGGGTCACTGCAAACGACCCCTCCGAGACGGCAAAGCCGTGCTTTGCGGCCTGCGCCCACAGCCATTCCTCCTGCTCCGCCTCGAGATAGCAGGGTTTCAGGGTACCCCGGGCCGTATGGTCGGCAGTGTCTTTTTTGCTGCGGGTGGGGTTGGCAGTCAGGCGGAACTGCCAGCAGCTGCCCGCTGTCACCCGTTCCAGCAGCGGGTCATAGGGCCGGGTCTCCGGGGGCGCACCGGTGCCAAACTGCGCACACAGGGCGGTCAGGTCCGGCCGTTCCTCACTGAGCAGGAGCAGGTACAGTTTTTCTCCCAGCTGATCCAGCCGCCACAGCCTGCGGCGGCGCGCACCGGGAAAAGCGTTTTCCACCGCACCATGGAATTTCTGGGGCGAGATCAGCGCCACCATGGTCTCACGGCGGGTCGGGTCAAGTTCTGCGCGGGATAGATACATGATTCCTCACCTCAATTCTGCCATTGCGTCATGTTCGGTCGCGCCGGGCATTTCCGGCGGGTTTGTGTTCCACTCCCGCACTGGGCGGAAGCCGTACTGCCGGTGGATGGGGCTGAACGACACCGCCAGATCACGCCGGGGCACGGCAGCAGCATCCGCCGGGTCCGCGTCTGCCACGATGTGCAAGGGGGCCCCATTCCTCTGTTTCACCAGCAGCGGTTCTGCCCGCAGGGTATCCAGCAGTTTCCCGGCCCGGATGCCAAGGCAGAGCGGCAGGGTGGGCGGGCAGGAACGCCGCCCCAGATACAGCGGGTAGACCGGATGTTTCAGGGCCGTTTCCAGCTCCTGTAACAGGGCGGTGTCCTTGCTTTCCAGCCCCACCAGAAAGACCGCATCCTGCAGGTAATGGCGGTAGGTCACATAGGGAGCCTTGCCTTTTTTCCGATCCTCTTCCCGGTTGGCTGTGTGGAAATCCACCAGCAGGCTGCCCTCCCGGTCGGCACGGACGGCAAAGTGCAGGCCGTTCAGCCGGGCAAGGCCTGCGGCATCGTCCCGGCGCAGGCCCAGAGCCGCTGCCAACAGGCCAATGACACCGCTTTTGGTGGGTTCCCGGTTCGTTTTGCGGGTCTCAAATTTGGAATCCGCACCCCACGATTGCAGGGGCGCGGCCAGCCGAAGCAACAGCGTTGCCATGGTCACACCTCATTTCCGGGCAGCTTCTCCTTTACGGCACGTTCCAGCGCGGTGAGCATCTGGTTCAGGGGCATGGCCGGGGCCAGCTCGTCCAGCCCGATGCCCACAGCAAAGCTCTGGGCCGGAGCATCCGCATAGCAGGCATACACCTGCTGCGCGTATTGCTTCAGCGCCGTCTTGGAGGGTTCCGCATATCCCTCGGGGCTCTTGCGCACCGGCTTTTCAAAGGCACCGCAGAGGTTCACAGGCTGATCCTCCCGCAGGGTGACATAGACAGCATCCGGCAGGGTGCGGTTGGCAAAGCTGTTCTGCTTTCCGGTGGGCATGGAGCGGATGAAGGCTTCGCCGAACACCCGGACAGCCTGGGCTGCCTTTTCAGCCCCAAGCAGGTGCACCAGTTCCACCATGTTGACGGTGGCATAGCGATACAGGGTGGAAGAGTTGTACTCCACCGTGCCCAGATGGCCCGCGCCTGCCGAATCCTCCGGGGCACAGTCATCCACAGCGGTGAAGTAATCAAACTCGTTCTGCACGGCATGGGTGGAGATGCTGTGGGCCACCTGAGCGGCGGCATCGTAATTCAGGGAAGGCGCATCTGCCACCATTCTTCCGAACAACGCCATATCTACCGAAGGAGCCGTCCCCAGTGCATCTTTATACTGCTTCGGGTCATTGCAATCTGCAATCGCCAATTCAGCCAATGCTTTGGCCTGGGCCTCGCTCAAAAAGAACAATGTCTTAAGTTTGTCCTCTCCGCTCTTCTCGTCCACCTTAAACCCTGTGTTTTTGACTACTTTCTTTGCCAGTTTAGCTGCGTCCGCATCCGGCGCAAGCAGTTTGATCTGCTTTTCCACCACATCTGCAATCTTTTTGGTTCGGCTGCCGATATCTTCGGCATTCAGCATGTACTCATCTTTGAACATCTCTCGGATCGCGTGCTTCCACGCCTGAGAGGATACCCGGGCGCGGGTGGCACCGCCATAGACAGCCGTCTTGGGGCTGCCGGTATCGTCGCGGTTCACACAGCTGGGCGGCACCGTTTGCAGCACATGAAAATCAACATACAGACGCTTGGTATCCATTTCAATTCTCCTTTTCTTCGGTTTCAGGCGTGTCGGCATTCATCTGGTAGAGGTCCCGGCCCCACTGCAGGCGGACATTGGCTGCCTGATCCGGGAGCTGGAACCGGTACAGCTCCACAGCCAGCCGGGGGTAATCCAGTTTCAGCTTCGGTTCGTTTCCCCGGAACAGCTGCACCATCCCCCGGAGGTAGTGGGACACCTCGGGCATGGAATCCGCTGTGGCCAGTGCGTTGAACCGGCGCAGGACGCTGCTCTCGGTCCAGTCCTGCGCGGCAGCTGCGGAATTCTGGGCCAGCAGGCGCACCGCCCTGCCCAGCGTGCAGCCCTTTTCATTCATGGAAACGTTCTCTTCTCCCTGCTGGTGCAGGGCGTAGAGAGTCAGGGCAAGGTAGACCGCCCACTCGGCTTCCGATGGTTCCCGGCACTCTCCTGCCGCCGTTTCCCTGCCCCAGAGCTCTTTGGGCAGTTCCTGCAGGAAGCTGCCCCACAGCGCCGGCAAGTCGCCGGGCTGATGCCCAACGCCCCGGCGCAGCTCTGCCAGCCGGGCACGCCGCTGGGGTTTGGGCAGGCTCCACAGCCCGCTCAGCTGTCCGGCCACATAATCATGGATCGCATCCGTTATCATGCTGTTCCTCCTTCTTTCTTCGGATAGAGCTTCCGCAGATTGTACAGGAAGCTATTGTAGGCCTTGGGGGCCGTATACAGAACGGTTTTCTTTTCGTCCTTTTTACCGCCTGTTTTCACCTCGACCCTATGGCCCACAAAGGCGGCATTCCCGGCCCGCTCCACCATCTGGCGACCCAGCTCTGCGGCCAGTTTGCGGGCTTTCTCCTGCCATTCATCGGCTTTTTCGTCCAGCTTGTCCGTTTCGGGGTCAATGCTCTGCAGCCAAAGCCGGAACGGCTGGTCGATGGTAAAGTAGAACTGGGTGCGGGCGGATTCCGCGGTCGTATCGTTCTTATCTCCCGCCGCAAGGGAGAGCTCCCAGGCAAGGCGGCCGACATATTGCGCAGCCTGCTCGCAGTTTTCCACCTCATCCTCTACTCGAGATTGCCATGCACGGCCCAATTCATTTAGCAAAGCCAGTTCCATAGAAAGCTGATCCGTATAACAGTCTGTCATGGAGTTGCTCATCTTGCCATATTCCACACCAAGCGCACATATCTGCAAATGCTCTTTTCTGCTCAGTATCTTCTCGTTTTGCAGTAAGGTATTCCACCAGATCACTCCGGGAACATGGCTATTGGTTCCAGTCAGAGCCGAAAACTCTCGCCAAAGTTGTTTGCTCATACTATGCACACGCGGGTAATAGTATCGTGGGTTATTTTTGCTCTCTTCTTTTTTATTCCAGAGCGTCATCGGTTCGGCAAATGCATTCGTTGAATCAAAGAAATCTCCACCAAGCACAGTACAACCTGTCACCCAACCTTCCTGACGCTTCAGCAAAATTCTTCGGTATTGCATCGTCATCAGTCCAGCAAAGTTATCCGGGCAGGGTACTTCTGTGCGTTCCTCTGTCCGGGCTGCATCCAGCTCCCAACAGGGAGCATCCTCTTCCCAGAGCTTTCCACCGTCCCGCAAGAACATCAGATTTCGCATCAGAGTATCAAACAGGTTTGCACCTTTTACATAGACAACGCCCAGTCTGCCCAGCCAGCCCGGCCCCATAGAAGGCAGCGTTCTATCCTTTGCCTTTTTCTTTGCCGCAGTATCGTCGTAATTATTCAAAAAAACAAGCCATCTTGCCGCCTGTGGATAGGTCAGCCGCTCTTTCGCTTCGCCTGAATAGGCAGAAAACAAGCTGTCCTTATTTTCGCTTTCAAAGATTTCACCGTTCAATTTTTTGGCCCGGAATGGGCTTCCGATCTTCGCTTCCGGCACCTGCCAGAAGGGGCGTTCCGGGTGGAAAAGCCAGAAGCGGTCCCGCCACTGCTCCAGATAGGCCCGGATGGGCGCTTCCGGAAAATGCCCCAGCCGGTACAGCTCCTCCCAGCGGATCAGGGCATCGTCCGTTTCCTCAAAGGGGGCCGGCGTACCGTTTTCATCCACCCGGGAAAACACCGTGTGCAGAACCGCCAGCAGCAGCCGCAGCATGGCGGCATCCTGCGTGGGCAGTTCTCCGGCCAGGTCACGGTATTCGTGGGCGTGCAGCAGGGCATCCGGCAGAGAGACTTCCTGCACGGTGTAATCCTGCCCGCGCACCCGCACCCAGCGTTCCTCCAGCAAATTATACTCAATTTGCTTCATTCTCTTCCTCCTTCCAGTAGGTCAGACCGTTTTCACGGTCGTATTGCAGCACCTGCCCGGCAAGCTGTGCGGTCAGGTGGTCATCCAGCAGTAAGATCAGTTCTCCCCGCAGCAACGGCGACTGCTGCCACAGCCCGAACACTTCCCGGTTCCGGGCTTCCAGTGCATCGATGGTCTGTTCCACCGACCACCGTTTGCTGAAATATCCGGGCAGGCGCAGCTTCTGCCGTGCAATTTGAAGCGCCATCTCCGGCTGAGGCGGCTCGTCCGTGGGCACGCAGGCACCGGGATGCCCCGTTTCATCGGGCAGGAAGCGGACATTTCCCGCCGCATCCCGCATCAGGACCAGCACGTCAACAGAAGGGTCACCGTCACGCACCGCCGCGCGGGCACCGTTGTCACTGACCGCACCCACATCATCCATCCAATTGTCCAGCGTATTCCGGGAAGGGCGCTTTCTGTGCTCTTCTGGCGGCAGGATGGTAAAAGTCTTCGCCTTGCCCATTTTGATTTGTTGGGCCTTTTCGTACTCCACCCGGGCCGCAGTGCTCTGCGGGCTGGCGGGCAGCGGGTCGGGCTCCCAGCCATAGACATCCTGCACCAGCGGGGCGATATCATGGGGCAGGGTGATGGCGGTGGGCAGGAACTTGCGGGTGCGCCAGAGCAGCCATTCCCCGTAAACCGCCTTGCTGCCCTCGTCGAACTCCTCCATCCCAGTGTCCAGCACGGCACAGCGGGCCTGCGCCACCGGCCGGGGACGAGCCCGCCCCTCGTGGCGGTGCAGTCGTCCGATGCGCTGTAAAAGCAGATCCATGGGGCAGAGCTCTGTGACCAGAAAATCCAGATCGATATCAAGGGATTGCTCGAGCACCTGCGTGCCCACCACAATGAGCTTATCCCGCTGTTCCGGGGTGGAGTGCTTGCCGATGCACTTCATCAGCGCCTCTTCTTTGGCGGCACGGTCGGGCATAAGGAACTGAGCGTGGAATACCACCACCTCAAACTCCGGCAGTTCTGCCCGCAGACGGGCCGCAATGGCCTGCGCTTTTTTCACGGTATTGACGATCACGCCCGCACAGCCGCCCTCCTGCAAGGCACTGCGCAGAGTGTCAGTCAGCTGTTCCTCGGTCAGCGGGAATGTCTCCACTCTGCGTGGTTCGGTTTCCAGTGGGATAGTCGTCTGCTCCACCTGTTTGCCGTCCGTCCAGGTCAGCAGCGGATAGCCCCGGCAGGTCTGCCATAAGCCGTCCGGGGCGGTTCTTCCATTCAGGTAGGCCCTGACCAGCTCGACCCGGCGCTTGGCGGGCAGGGTAGCGGAAAGCAGGATCACCGGTACTTTGTACCGGCCCAGCCAGGTCAGCGCCCGGTCAAGATAGCAGTTCATGTAAGCATCGTAGGCGTGGCACTCGTCAATGACCACCACCTTGCCCGCAAGGCCAAGGTGGCGCAGCATCACATGTTTTTGCTGTAACGCCGCCATCAGCAGCTGATCCACCGTGCCGATGACAAAATCAGCCAACAGCCCCTGCTTATTGCCGCGGAACCACTGATGCACCATCACCCGGCTCTCCGGGTCAGCATCGGGGTCTGCTTCCAGATCCTCCTCCACCCACACCGTGTCCTGCTGCAATCGGAGGTAGGCCTCGTTCAGTTCGGCCATGCCGTGGGCCAGCTTGATGGAGTGCTCCAACCCATCCGGCTGCTTTTCGGCCCATGCCAGCAGCCGCCCAAAGATGCCGTTGGCGGTGGCCTGGGTGGGCAGACCAAAGAAGATGCCGCCCTCACCACCGTGCTTGGCTAAAATCTCTGCCGCGCCCAGCGCGGCCTCCGTCTTGCCCACGCCCATCTGTGCTTCCAGAATGAACATCCCCGGTTCCTGGGCCTGGCTGACGGCTTCCAGCATGGCCCGCTGGACTTCGTTGGGCGGGAAGCCAAACCGTTGTTCAAATGTTCCCGGGTCAGACACATCCGACTGCGCTTCCCATGGGGAGGTCAGGTCCAGCGCTTCCCACGCCCGATCGACACGGGCAGGATACAGGGTATCGCTGCCCACCTCTTCCACAGGGATGAGCGGAAAGTATCGGGTATTGCTGGCGATCCAGTCCGCCATGATGAGCAGGCCGGTCAGCAGGATCTCAGCCGGGATGGTCAGCTGCGGCAGCTCGCCCACACTGGAAAAGCCGCTTTCCTGCAAGGCGTAGTCAAACAGTTCCCGCCAGCAGCTCTCCCAGAATTTCTGCTCGCCCTCGGGCCAATAGTTGGATTCCCAGCTGCCTTCTTCTTCCTCATCGCCCAGCTGGTCAAGTACGTCCTTCCCGGTTTGTGGCTTGCCGTGGTGTGCTCCTGCTACCGATGCAAGCCCATTGGGGCATTTCAGCCACCGCAAAATGGCCTCACTCGCCAGCGCGTGACGTGAATACTTGCGGTTCTGTTCCCGGTACCAAAACGTTGTGTATTTTTCCAAGCGCTGTCTGGGCTCCGGCAAATGTGCCATCATTGGCCCCTGGAAAGCCGCGGATATCTTCCCCAGGTCGTGAACCCACCCCAGAAAGCAGGCGGTCTGTGTCAGCAGGTCCTCGTCCAGCTCGATATGCTGACGGACGCTTTCCGGCAGCCACCTCTGCACCAGATATACCATAATACCCGCCGTATCCCTCAGGTGCATCCAGAGCGGCAGCCAGAAACCGCTGTTCACCGGGTCTGTTTTGCCTGCAAACAGCCGCACTTCGTAGGGAATACCTCGTTGTTTCATCCTGTTCCACCTCCACTGCAGTCAGGAAAATCGCTTTTTCCGCATCATCGGGGTTTCTCTGAGGATAGAATAGCACGCAAAAGATCCTATAAAGCGGATGTTTGCTGTTTTTTTCATGGTTTTTTCAGCTTTTTTGATGTTTGCCGTTTTTCGGCTATTACCCCCGCAAGGCGGGGAAAGTGTTGCTCCCTATCAAGCATTCGGAGCACATCCGCTGATGCAGATTCCAGAGACATTACATATCATGCATTGTTCTAAATCTCTGTACACCAATATTACACCTTTTTTCTCAGCTTTACAAGCGGATCCTTCCGATTCAGCAAATGATACAAAAACCGCCCCGATCTCCTGTTACAGAAACCGGGGCGGTTCACTTGCATTATTTGTGCTTTCTCAAGCGCTCACGCAAAACCTTGCGGGGGTTTTTAATAGCAGCCTGGGCGGGTGCCAAAATTACAGGGCGTTCGGAGTAACGATGATACGTTATTTGTGAATTTCCAGTGTGTTTTACCCCATCTCCGCAATGATCTTCTCCAAATTTTCTTCCCGCAAAGAGAATTTCGGCAGTTCTGCCTTGTCATATAGAACGAATGGGCGGCGTTTGCAAGGAGCAGTCATACACAAAACGCCCCCGGCTTCCTGTCATGGAAACCGGGGGCGCTGCGGTTTTATGGGAAACGCCTCAGGCGCTGCAAAGCCTCAGTGCAGCAGAGAGCTGACCCATGCCCGGGCGGCCGTCTTGGCCTGGAGCTTGTTATACATCTTCAGGGTGGTGTTGTACACCTTCTGGCTCATGGCATTGCTGGCGTTGGTGGCGGCAGCCTGCTTGGCCTCCAGCGTGTCGGCAGCGGCAACGGCGGCCTTCATATCGGCGTAGTCGGCCATGATCTCCTGCTGGAGCGCGGCATAGCTGGCCTTGGCTGCAGCCTGATCCTTTGCAGTGACCTGATTGCCATTGCTGCCGTAGGTCAGCAGGTTGGAGAGTGCGTCACGCACACCGTAGAAGGAGTCGGTCCAGTCGTCCGGGTAGGTGTAGTAGCGGCCCTTGGCATCCTGATACCAGACGCCCTCGGTGGGCTGCTCGTCGGAACGGGTGACCTTATGGACCGAGACCTTGTAGACATCTGCGGTGTCGGTGGTCAGCATCGGATAGTAAGGGACGAAGGCGTTGTACACGTCGTCGTCAAAAGCGGTCCACTCGGTAATGGCGGTGTTCAGATCGCCGGTGGCGCTCACCTGGAACAGATGAGTCTCCACATTGCCCGTCTTGCCGATGGGCTCAGTCTGAAAGAAGTGGATGGAATCCTCCACTGAGAACTTCTTGGTCAGCTGGATGTTGGAGTAGACCGGGACGATGGCACCGTTCTCGCCGACGTTGCTGATGGCAAAGTCGGTCTCACTGTAGTTGTCCTTTGTAAAGGTGTCGGTGCCGTACAGATAGTTCAGGCCGGCTGCCATGCGGTCCGATGCGATGTCGCCGTTGTAGGAGGCATCCAGATCGATGACGTTGGCAGCGGCATCGCCCACAAAGGTACCGGCTTTCTGGGCCACGGAGATCAGGTTGGCAGAGGCCACCACATGGTCGGTGTCATCCAGATCGATCTTGCCCATAGCGGCGATGTTGGGCTGCATGAAGACCACGCTGGAGGAGAGCTTCAGGGCAAGGTAGGTGTGGCCCGTCAGGTTCTCCACGAACCAGGTCTCGTTCTGGTCGGCAATGAACACGCCGGAGCCGCCGGCTGCACCGGCGTTGTCGTAGATGGAGGTCAGCAGGGCAACACCCTCGCGGGCCGTGGAAGCTTCGCTCAGCAGCACCGTGGTGATCTCGGCTTCCTCAATGCCGTTGTCCACATAGGGGTCTACGCTCAACACGGCGTCGGTGCCGTAGAGAGACTCGGTGGCAGAGACCATGACGCCCTTCTCGTTGGTGCCAGCCTCCTCATAGGGGGTGTGCTCGTGGGTGCTGTCGCAGTCCGGGCAGACACCCAGACCGTTGTCGTCCCGGCGGGCGGTGTAGCGGTAGCTGTCGTGGGTGAAGGTGTAGGTAAAGCCGTAGCAGCCCTCGTACACCTCGCCCGCGGTGTGCTTCCCGGCGGGGCTGATGTTGAACAGCTTGTTGTAATCGTTGGTGCCCAGATCCTCGATCCGGCCAAACATGGTGGTGCCATCCTCGGTGAGGTCGCTGCCGACATAGAGTGCCGTGCAGGCAAAAGCGGAAGGAACCACGGCAAGCGTCATCGCACAGGCGATGAAAGCCGCAGCAATTTTCTTCTTCAAAGACATAATAGTATCGATCCCTCTCTTGTTGATTGTCGGCATTTCGTCGGCGGGTGTTATAATACACCCATTTTAATGAAAATGCAAGTATTTTCCCGAAATTTTAGCATATATTCATTTTTATATGGTATATATTCATACTGCATTTTTCATCTGCCCCTCCGTGAGCGCAAAAAACCGCCCCGGCTTCCTGTTACGGAAACCGGGGCGGTTCGTTTGCGTTATTTGTGCTTTTTCAAGCGCTCACGCAATTACTTGCGGGGATTTTTGATCGCAGCCTGAGCGGGTGCCAAAATTACAGAGCGTTGGGAATCATTCTTCTCCCTCCGGGTACTGCTCAACGCTTCCTTTTGAACCGAGCAGCATCGGCTTGCGATGTCTTTTTACTTCTTCTATTTTCATCACACGGATGGCAAACATCCAATCATCGCCAAAGTCATAATGGAGCGAGAATTTTTGTCCTTCGATCAGCCCCAGTTCATCCAATGCAATATCGGTTCCTTCTGCATCATCTTCGTCAAACAGGTCATCTTCCATCGGATTGAATCGATAGCAGTCTTCGCTGTACATCTTGTTGTCCATGCAAAATTCATACAGATGCTCTGCCGTAAAATCAAATGCATTCAAAATCGCCATGCAGAACTGATCCAGTGTATCCGTACCACAGATGGTTATCGTTCTGTATACGCTGCGCCCAAGCCCTGCCGGATAAACCTTTAATGTATACTGCGTCCTCATTACGATTCCACTTTCTTTTGATTTTATTTCAATTCGACTTTCTGCATCTGTCCCAAAATCGCGTTTTTCACACCATCCCTCAGATAGGCCTCATTCAGCGTTTTCTTGGTATAATTCAGATATGTTCCCGCCGTTTTCTCCGTCAGAAGCGCCGTAAAGTAACGCTCCCAGCTAAAATATTCCTTGCTGTCGATGTAGTCAGACGGTGTCTGCAAAATCTGTGCAACCTCCGTATCTTTCAGGATCCCAGAAGAAAGTACTAACCATTCAAAAGATTCTGGCAAATAGAGTGCCAGATTCTCTCTTGTCAGCACCAACTGCAACACCCTATCCATTTCCGGGCCAAAGGCAGCGCCATCTGCAATCACCAGAATCTTTTCATCCTTATGAATCTTCAAATAGGAAAACACATTAGATTTTCCGTTCGCGGTATCACATTGCATTTGATGTTCTGTACAGACCGCATCAAAAACTGATAACCCGAATTGCTGTCCTCGGTCAGAATTTTCTCCAGCTTAATATTCTCAGTCGTACTATCCGGGTAGATTCGATAGAACGAATGATAGCTCTGTTTCAGTGCCCCATACTTTCCAGAGGTCCGGATTCCGTACACCTCTTCCACACTGTATGGCAAGGCAGACAACCCCTCTCTGGTCACGATAACATAATAGTTATCCGTCTGCTGAATCGCACGCGCAAAATCTTTGGTCTTGACAAACTCGTTTCCTTCATCGATAAAAACAATGCTGTCCTGAATATTGTCAAGTTGTCCCTTCCAAAGATTTCCTTCTACCACGTAGCAACTTTTATCACAATTTAGAGTGACCGGTCCACTCTCTCCATCGTTCATATGGGTACGAATCATATCTACGAGAGTCGTTTTACCCGTTGCGCTATCCCCGCGAATGATGGTTAAGTTGCGCCGCAGTTCAAATTCATATTTCAGGTACTTTGTGCCAACGACCACTTTATGAATGCCTTTCATTTCTGTCAGCCCCTTTACACAAACTCACCTGCGGCCAAAATCAGCTCTTCCATACTATGAACGATTTGATTCGTATTCAGCACTTTTATTGTAAATGGTTTTTTGCCAAAATCCATCAGGTGACGCAAATTCACCGTGCGATCCTCCTGCTCTGCAATTTTAAGCAGCCACTTTGCACAGTTGTCGCCACAAGTCGATACATTGAACACTTTCTCCGGCTCAAATTTTACCAAAATCAGTGTCTTTACACCACCAGACAAAGCAGTCGGTGGAATTTTACCCAAGACCGGGCTGTCAATGATACCACTGTCAATCACAGTGGATCTATCTACATCCTGAATCATTTCCTTGACCATCGGGTCGATGATCCAGCTTTCCTCGTAGTCGTATTTGAAATAAGAAGCCGTATTGTACACCGCTTCCTTCATATCACCGTAAAAGACATTCAGCATAGTATCACCTCATTGATGTGCATACTTCTGCTATCATTGTACCCTCTTTCAGCTTACAAAACAAGATGCAAAAAGCTCTTGGCCTCCATTACAGAAGCCAAGAGCTTTTATCTTCTTTGTCCTACCAGATTTTATTTCCGGGGAGACTTAATTGCAGCCTGGGCGGGTTCCAAAATTGCAGGGCGTTGAAAAGAATAATAGTACGTTTCTATAGGTCAACAAGCGTTTTTATCTTCGCATGAATTCTACTCCAGAAATGTTTCTTGTTCGATTGTGACCCCATATTGCAAAATCTTATCAATTGCATCAACAAACAGCGTATGTCTTCCCGCATTCCGCTCTTCCTTCAGCTTCTTCAGATACTGCTCCGGCCGCTTCAGGCCATTTTTGTGGTACTGTTCCACAAAGCGCCCTTCCATACGCATGGGTTCAAGCTGTGGGAACACCGTTTGCAGGTTTTCAAACATGCAAAAACCGCCCAGATCAATATCTGCCCAGAATCGAATTTGCATGGTTTCCCCTGCCGCAGCAGCCAGTTTTTCAAAAAGTTTTTTCTTCCGCGGGCTCAGAAAGCCGCCGTGATAAACAACAAGTTCTTCCGGCTGTTTTTCCGCCAGCAAATATTCATCATAGTTCGTTTTATTTTCGATAAAGGTAATGCAGCAGATGTTTTTCAGTTCAATGTCCACAATCTCTGACACAAGTGTACTGGGCAAAGCCAATCCATAAGGTTCTGCTGCGCTGAGCTGTAGTTCTCCCTTCTTCAAGCAGATTGCGCAATCGCCCGAGAGTTCGTAAAGCTCCGGGCGGGCATAGATTCCCAGAAATGCAAGCTGATCCCGCTCACCAAGTTCCGCTTCTGTACAGGCCGCCGCCAGTTGGGTATTGTACTTTCGTGCAATGGTAAGAAACAGCTCCCGTACATTTCGCTCAAAATACTTGGTATCGTGAAAACACTGGCTGCTGAATGCACGCATCGTCACACTGCCGGACAGCTCCGCATACCGTTGAAACGTGAGCAAAAGCTCCTGCAGCAGACCGTCGTTTTCCCTGCAATACGTTGGCACTTTCATGCTGTTCCGCACCTGAGCACATACAGCATTCCTCCATGCCGCGATCCATGGAACGGGATTGTCTGCCAGCTTCTGCATGATGATGTTTGCAACCTCTTCTGCCTTTTTTCGCGGATGCACTCTGTCGGCGCATTCATAGCACTGTGCGACCCGTTCCAGATCCAGCACAATGCAGGAGAGAACGCTCTGCTTTCTCGCCCATTCCAGACGCACCAAAGCCTGCTGCTCCAGCTCCCGCGCTGCAATATTGTAAGCATCCCGAACCACCGCATCTTCGTATTGATACTCCGGCAACTCCCTTTTATCAATGCGCAGCATTACCCGACGTCTGGATGTGTTGGGTTCAGAAAGATGCTTACTGTTTTCAAACTTATCCAGCAGACGATTCAGGATCACCTGTGCTTCCTTCATTCTGCATCTCCTTTCCAAATGGAATGATGTGCATCCGGTATCCGGATTTGTCCACTAATAATGTACGGTCTGCAATGGGCATAATGTCCGAGACCTTATCCGGCGGCGTACAGATGATCGCCTGCAGCCCCATCTTTCGGAGAAGGAGTACACTCTCCGTGATCCGGTCACTATCCATTTTATTGAAAGCTTCATCGAACACCACCAGACGCACCGTATTACCAAAACGGGTAGCATCGTTGACGCGGTACAGCTGGGCAAACGAGGCCAGCACCGCAATATAGAATGGCGTTTGTGTTTCACCACCAGACTTCATATTCAGTGTTTGAGAAAGCAGCTGCTTGGAACCGTTCTGATCGGTCGTTTCCAAATCAAACTTCAGATACGTCCGGAAGTCTGTATAGCGGACGATATTCTCCTGCAGTTCGCTCTGTTTGCGGGCATTGAGCTGCGTATCGTCTGCCATTGTGATCTGGCTGAACAGTTTTTCGATCAATGGGCCGTATTTTTGCTGAAAGGGCAGTGCGAATAGACCGGATTCGCCTTCCATCAGTTCATCTGCCATGATCATGTTATAGTAATCCAGATAATCCGGGTTTGGCCCTACACGGAATTGGTACTTGTCTGTGCCAAATTGTGCCTGGCGCAGGGCCTTGTTCAAATTGTGCACCTGTTCTTGCACCTGGTCGATGCTGGATTTCAGTTTGGCAAGGAAATCGTTCTGGAATTGCTCCATTGCGCTTTCCCGTGCCGCCCGAATTTTTTCTTTGTATCGGGGCAGCTCGCTTTCCTGCAGAGTACGCCGTTCTTCCTCGTATTCGGTGTTATCCATCACCTCGATCTGGAATGCACAGGGTTTGAACCGTTCTGCATATTCTCTGCGTGCTGCAAACAGTTTCTTCTGAGCCCCGTCCATCGCCTTTGTGCTCTGCGCCAAACTGTCGCCAAAGTTCTTGCGGATGACATCTGCCTTTTTCAAGCGGACAAGCTCCTGCCGATAGCGGGGAACGCCGATGGTTTCTCGGTATTCCTTCGTGAACTCCTCGTTCAAAACATCTTCGATAGCCTCATACCGTTGGTATTTTTCCGGCAAGATCTCATATTCCAGCTGATGGATGCGGTCTTCCAACTTCCCTTTTTGCACATTTTTCGCATCTTTTTCCTTATTGAATGCAAGGATCTCTTCTTTCAACTGTTCAATGATGCGTCGCTGCTCATCCAACCAGAACAGATTCAACTGGGAAAGCTGATTTTTGACTTCTGCGATTTCCTTGATGATCGTCTGGACGCGCTGGTAGTCCTCCTGCTTTTGCGCCACATCGATTCGGACGAATCTTTGGGTAAAAAGCGGCTCCTGCAGGCCGGTCAGCTGCTTCTGGAGCGGCTGCCAATGCCGCAGCTCTTTCTGCAGACAGGCCAGTTCCTTTTCCAGATGGTCGATGCGGAGCTGCACCGCACGTCGCCCGATGAAGGCGTCTTCCATCCAGCCCTTCCGAAGTGCGCGGGCCACATAGCCCTGATACAGCATTCCCTCTGCCGTAATTGCCGTCTTATAGCAGCGCAACTGTTCTGCCGTGTCGCAGCATATCACCCGACCCAGAAGATAGTCCACATAGCTGCGTGCCAGCTTGTTTTCTGTCTCCACTTTTTCTGCCAGACTGCCGGGCAGCGGTCGAAGTGTTTCTTTTTCCCGCAGTTTTCCGATATCTACCAGACCAAACGCACGGTACTCTGCTTCCTGCTTCAGCCGGTCGTAAATGTTAAGTGCATCCTGATAACATCCCGGCTCCACCAGCAGATAATATTTCTGGTTATTTAGGTAGCCTTCTACCGCTCCACGCCAGCGCTCATCTGCCATTTCCAGCACATCAGCCAGAATATAAACGGGAACCGCATGCCCCGTTTTATCCGCCAGATCCTTTTCCAGCCGGTCTTTGAACAGCAGAAGTCCATGGGGATAATCTTTTATGTTCCTGCGCAGATTTGCAAGCACCGCACTTTTCTGGTCGGCTTGCTTCTTCAGCTCTGCAATACGATCCTCTGTTTTATGAGCCGCACTGCGGACAGCATCCGACAATTCGGCCACTGCCTGCTGCCCCGTTTCAAACAATTCCACAGGCCGGGCAAACAATCCCTTCTCGTCACCAGTAAATACAGCATATGCTTTCTGCGCCGTGTTCGCCGCTTCCTGCACCGGTATGAGAAGTTCTTCCGGTTCCAGTTCTTGTATCTCCCCACAGAATCTCTGCAAATGCCGTGCTTCCCGCTTGATCTCCACTTCAAGATTTTGCAGACCCTGTTCCAGCTTTTTCTGCTCATCTCTCAGAGCCTTTTCCGTGTTGAGCAGACGCTCTTCCTCCTGGAAAACGTTGCTCTGCCTGTAGGCCAGCTCCAGCTCACTGCGGCGCGTTTCTTTCTGTTCGATCTGCCGCTCAAGCTCCTCCCGTTGCTCATTCACATTTGCAAGGTTCTCCTTGCATTCAGTTCGTTCCAATTCCCTCTGGTCGATCTCTGTCTGCGCAGCTTCTTTTTCGGCCCACCGTACCAGAAACTTCTGGATCTGGCAGCGGTCTATGGCTTGGTTCATCTCCTGATACAGCCTGCTGATTTGCTGCAGCGCATCCAGCTTTTCCTGCTGACGCTGCGCCAGCAATTCGTGCCGTTTATAATCCCGGATGTTTTGCTGCATCAGCTCAATATTGGGTTTATCCGGAATATCGCAGATGTTTTCCGTGATGAATTTTTGGATATCCACAATTGGCCGGAACGAAACAGCCTTCTTCATCATCCGTAAGACCTGCTCGTTGTGGACGTTCCACTTTGCAAGCATGTTGCGGCGATACTCTTTTTGGGTATCGTAAAATTCTGCCCGTGCATAGTTCTGCTTCAAAAAACGGCGAAGTGCAGAAATCTCCATTGCCTCGCCCTGCTCAATAAAGCAATTTTCCGGCAGTGTCCCCGTGTAAATAAAGAATGTATCACGGTAACTTCCATCGCTGCGGCAGTCAAAGGTAACGCCCGTCACAAAGCTGCTGCCCTCCATCTCATCCTGAAATTCGCAGACAATATAGGTAGAAAAGTCCTTACCACGGCGGGAATACGGGCTGTTATCATCCATGTCGGCGCGCAGATAGCCTTCCAATGTGCGCTGCGATTTTTCGTTGGCTGCCTGATTGAAATTGCGGGAATTTGTCTCGCCCAGCAGCACGATCTGCAGTGCATCGATGACCGTTGACTTTCCGGCGCCGTTCTTGCCGGTCAGGAAATTGATGTCGCCCACTTCAATCAGTTCCTTACTGAAATAGAGCCAGTTGATCAGCAGGATCTTCTTCAGCTTCTTCATCTGTTTCCTCCTTTTTCAAAACAGACACCACCAAGTTCAGCTTTTCGCTGGAGACCGCAGAAAGAATGGTTGGCAATATTGCGATCCTGCAGCTGCCCTGGTTGAATTTTCCTTCCAGTCTTTGAATCACAGAATGGTTTTCCAGTACCGTAAACGCGCGTTTGACCTCTTCCATATTCGGCTTAGCCGGAAAAACTGGATAGTCGGTCACCACTTTTTCCAGCACATCCCGCACAGTACATACGGCATCCTGCTCCAAACCCAAACGCTCCATATTTTCTTCGTAGATCAGCCGTAATGCCAGCAAAATCGCCGTTTCTTTTTTATTGAGGTTGCAACGGTTAGCCTCGTCTGTGTTCAACACATAAAAGTATCCGTTCAGTTCATCCCTGCGCAAATCCCAGTCCAGCAGACTCAGGTACTCCTGTACAGCCTCATAGTGCCGTGATAGAAAAAGATAGTCTGGGTTATCCACCCTGCCTTTTCCCGGCTGGTAGATGGTTCGCACAATGTATGTGCGGCTGAGCAGCTGATTGCAGACAGATTTGAATTGTTCCAGTTCTTTTGCCGTTGCATTGGTAACAAAATCAAAATTCACGGCTTCTTCTCCTTCCTCCGGATCTGCATTTTCGGGATCGAATAGCCATTTTTGCAAAAAATGCCATCGAGTTCCTGGACCACATAACCGGCAGATGTATCCTTGCTTCCAAGGATTGCCAGCAAACTCATGATATAATCCTTGTCCTCTTCAAGCGAGAGCTCCTCCGAGCAACGAATGTCAGCGTCTCCCAGCCATCCCTGCACGTAAGCATTTACTGCTGCCCGGCCATATTTCGATTGCAGTAACTGTGCCGCTCTGACCTGTTCTTCCGTATTCGGTGCCTGATCATCTTGTATCAGCACCGACGCGGTTTTTGTCCGTTTTTCGGGACGCTTACGGTACCACAGACTTTTTTCTGACAAAAAAGACTGCTCATACAATTGAAATGCCGGTCGTATCTGGTCCACCAGCTCAGATGCCCTGCGGTTTCTGGACAGTGCCGTCAGCAAAACATTCAAATTGCCGCGCACGCTTTGATCTCGGTTCGTCAGGTTCTCGATTTTCTGTGTTGCTGCCCTGGTATAGCGCCGGACCTGCGTATCAATTTCTTCAAGATAGTCCTTCTCTAAATTGTCATAGCGTTCTTCGATCCAGAAAATTTTCCTCAGCAGATCGGCACGGCAGTCTTCCAATGTCTTGCCCCGCTTATCACGCAATGCTTCATTTGCCATCGTCATCAGCAGCGCGTCATCTTCTTCCCACCGTCTCAGTATAGATTGAATTGGGACACGATACTTCGGCACTGAGTCTTTGATTTTCAGCGGACGGATGTATGCCTCCACAACTTTTTGTCCGAAGTCATTGAAGTGTGCAGCCAGCACCTGGTTGACATCCTGCATATCGATCTGCATCTGAAAGTAATGCTTTACGTTATGATAGACCATTTGCAACAAACTAATCAGTGCCGTTGTGTTATCGTAGGCACTGTAAAGCGCCGTCATTTTTTCGTAAGCATTGTCGCTATCGTCAGCGACCTTTAATGCAGAGAACGTTCCGAACACATAGGAATATCCACGAGCCGGGCTATCATCGCGGAGTTGGTGGAATAATTCCAGCAAGCGGCTGCTGTAATTAGGAATCGTGATATACTCTTCAAAATCATCCCCACGTTCCTTCTCAAACCACCCCTTACTACACAGCTTGCGGATCAAAAAACGGGCGCGGCCAGAGATATCCCTCAGTTCCTCTTCGTCAATGTCTTCATCTTCAAACGTAGCATCCGCCAGTTCCTGCTCCAGCCTGCCGCGCAGCATTGAATACAAGACATCTTCCCGTATTTTCAAGTTTTCTTGGTATGCTGCGTACAGTACGTCCAGTGCATCCGCATATAAAATACGGTTGGGCGAAGCCAGCGGCGAGAAAAGTTCACTGGGAACCACTTCGAAAAACTTCATAGGCCTACCACCTTATTCGACTGATATACGCTTTCTTTTCTATTATTGTAACCTCTTTCCGCTTACAAAACAAGATGCAAAAAGCTCTTGGCCTCCATTACAGAAGCCAAGAGCTTTTATCTTCTTTACCCTACCAGATTTTATTTCCGGGGAGACTTAATCGCAACCTGAGCGGGTGCTAAAATTACAGGGCGTTCGGAACAGTGTTCTGCCGTTTCTTTAACACGCTGTATCTCCAAAGAACGGCTTCACTGTACTAAGAGAAACTCCGTTACGCTTTGCTTTTTCCTGTTCATAAGTCACACGGGTAACTTCCTCAATAAAAGCTCGGACTTCCGGCGTTGCTGTTGACCATGTGACATTAAAGCGTCTGCAAATTTGATAAAATGTGCGATAAAATGTCTCTCGCTCTGCATCACGCTGAAAATATTCTTTTGCACTCATCAAACACACCTCATTTCAAGTAAGTTACAAAGATGTTCATTGCCGCCTCACCAGAAAGTTCATAACGCGGTGCTCCACCAAAACTCGGCAATGGACAAGCTCCATAGTCCCGGACATAATGCTCTGCCAGCTCCGGAACCTTTGCCTCGAACGTGACCGTCCCGCCGCATTCATGGTCAATCGACAGCTTGATTCCGTACGCAATCAACACCCGGCCAATGCCCTGATACTTTTTAGAATGCCCGACAATTGTCGGATTGCTTTCCGGCTGGCTCTCAATGTAGGTAATATGAACCATCACGTCATTTTCCAATATTTCGTATGCAGCCAGCGCAACCAATTCGCCATTACTCGTCTTTAAGGCATACTTTTCAAAGGCATTATCCTGAATATAATCTGACAACCAGCTTGTTTGCCAGACGGGTTCTTTTTCAGTCTGTACCGCATCAGACTTTTTCATGCGCACGATTTTCACACTGATATTCTGACCGCCGTCTGTTTTTATAATAAATGGTACAAACTTTGCCATACAGACCTCTTTTCCCAAATAAAGCATTTTACAGTCTTATTATACTCAGTCGCTCTTAAATTTTCAACCAGTCACCACCTCCGCTTCTTTTCAAATCTTTTTGTGTAAATATGTAAAATAAATATAATCCACGATATAAAAACCGCCCCGGCTTCCTGTTACAGAAACCGGGGCGGTTCACTTGCATTATTTGTGCTTTTTCAAGCGCTCACGCAATTACTTGCGGGGGTTCTTGATCGCAGCCTG
>OGKM01000070.1_pt1 | contig 83625 bp, 105 predicted proteins | sample 1572501 | NCBI WGS metagenome assembly OGKM01 (sample SAMEA2582154, study PRJEB24529) | metagenome | biome: Human gut stool | place: China | collected 2011
CCTGTGATTTGCAGGAAAATGGCCGGGATAGTTTGCTTTTTATTGAAGATTCATCCATGCCGCCAGCGCGTCCGCCGTCTGCCGCTGTTGTTCCTCGGCAGAGATGGTGGGTGTGCCATCGCCCTTCTGCGCACCGTAACTGCCGAACCCGGCATGACAGCCGCCGTCAATGACAGTTTCGGTGGTGTCCTGTGGGAGGTTCGTGCGGTCGGCTTCGTATTTTTCGCGGTTCAGCACACCATCCTCGCTGCCGTAAGTGGAATAAACTCGCAGGCCGCTGTCGGTCAGGTCGGCGGTGGAGTAGGCCGCCAGCAGCACCAGACCGTCCAGTTCATCGGTGTGCTTGGCCGCATAGCTTGCCGCCATGGCCCCGCCCAGCGAGTGTCCGCCGATGTACCAGTCTGTGACTTCGGAAAAGCGTTCCGGGATGCTGTCCGCCGCGTTCATGTCCAGTACGGCCAGATTGCAGGGCATCTTTACCAGCACGCACAGAATGCCGTCCTCGGCAAGGTCGTGCAGGAGGGGAGCATAGGCGGTGTTTTCCACCTTGCCGCCCGGATAGAAGATCAGCCCGGCGGTGGGAGATTCCGGCGCAAAGACCCAGTTGCCGTTCTGCTCGGTGACGCTCACCACGTCATCCGACACCATTGCATCCTCGGCGGCGGGGTCTGTGTGGTAGTAGTCGCTGACGTAAATGTCGAATGCGATGCAGACGGCCAGCAAAATGGCCAGCAGGCAGAGGAACACTCTGCGGGAAAACGATTTTTTCTTCTGGTTCTTCATAGAACTCCTTTATTTTATAAGCATTTTCCGCAATCGCTGCAGCCGTTGCAGATCAACTTGCTGCCGCAGGTCTCGCAGTTTGCGCGGAAATGCGGCACATATAAATCCTCTTGCGGGATGGGGTAGCCCCAGTCGTCCACGAGGTCAAAATGAATGGGCCTGCCCTGAAAATTCATGCCGGATTTACTGGCCATTCGGCTTTGCAGCTGCTTGTTTGGCAGGTGGTAGCGCCTGCCGTCCTTGATGAACACGGTGCCGATCTCGATAAAGCAGAAGGTCACGTTGGCATCCACACATTCCTGCCGGAGAGACTTGACCCAATCGAAATTGCAGGGGCGGGCACCATCATAGTTTTCGCCGCCGCAGATGACCTGCTCGATCTGCCCGGCGGAAAGGTACTGCCGGATGCTTACTGGCCCGATGAAGGGCGCGCACATGATACCCTTGTGCTTGAAGGGCAGGTCAAACAGAATGGGAATGCGCTCATCGGCGCGGCGCTGATTTTCACAGGTGACGTTGAAAAAGATGTTGTCCCAACCGCTGCCCCAGTCCGGCGGCAGGCACTCCCGTACCCGCTGCGGCCGTTTGGTGAGCAGAAAAAACACCACATCGCTGCGCTGGCGCATGATGTCCCACGCCTCAGCTCGCCACGGGTCGGCTTCTTCCAAGAAGAAATCCGAGGTCATGCAGACCCGGATCTGCTCACCACTCTGGATTTTGTAGTGTCCGGTGCGGTCTTTCTGGAGCGGATAGGAAAAGCCGCTTTTCGTTTTGTAGATCTCGGCTCCGTTCTGGTCCCGCATCCGGTCGAGAAAATACATGTAGCAGTTCTGGCAGCCCTCGCTGCACTTGACGCAGCCGTGCCATGGATTCCAGATGTCGTGCAGGAAGCTCACCTTCTTTCGGTACCTATTATTATAATAGCTGCGCGGACAGGAAACAAGAGCACCCCTTGCACCGCCCCGCCGGATGTGATAGGATGAAGAAAACCATGTGAGGGAGGAACCACCATGCCGTTTCTGATGATCCGCAACGACATCACCAAAGTGGCGGCGGATGCCATTGTCAACCCGGCCAACCGGAACCTTTTGCAGGGCAGCGGCACCAGCCGTGCCATCTATCAGGCGGCAGGGGAGCAGGAGCTGACCGCCGCCTGTGAAGCCATCGGCCGCTGCGATTTGGGCAGAGCCGTGTGTACCCCGGCGTTCGGTCTGCCCGCAAAATATATTTTCCATGCAGTCTGCCCGGCGTGGCACGGCGGCGGGTTCGGCGAAGCTGAACAATTAGCCGGTGCATACCACTCCGCATTGGAATTAGCCGCAGAGTACCACTGCGAGAGCGTGGCCTTTCCGCTGCTGTCCAGCGGAAACTATGGCTGCCCCAAAGAACAGGCCTTCCGCATTGCGGTGGACACCATCACACAGTACGTCATGGAGCACGACCTGACCGTATATTTGGTGCTTTACGACCGGGACTCACTGGCTGTGAGCCGGAAGCTGTTCGCCTCGGTGGAGGAGTACATTGACGACCACTATGTAGCACAGAACGATGAAAGCTACGGATTTGGCCGTCGGCGCAGGGAATTGTCAGAGCGGCGGAGGCTTCTGGAAGAAGATGCTGCCCTGCCGATGCTAGGTGCAGTTCCGGCACCCGCCGCGGCACCCAGGACAGCCCGCAGTCTGGAAAGCCTGATGGATAATCTCGGTGAAAGCTTCACCACTCGTCTGCTGCGGCTCATTGACGAGCGGGGGCTGAAAGACTCCACCGTGTACAAGCAGTCCAACATCTCCCGGCAGCATTTCTCCAAAATTCAGTGCAACCGGGACTACAACCCCAAAAAGAAGACGGTGCTTGCCTTTGCGGTGGGGCTGCATCTGTCGGAGGATGAGACCATCGACTTGCTTAAAAGTGCAGGCTATGCCTTCTCCGATGGCTCTAAGCGGGACTGGATCGTGCGGTACTGTCTGGAACATAAGATCTATAATATCAATCAGGTCAATACGCTATTGTTTGAATACGATCAGGAACAGCTGGGTGCGTGATTTGTCGCCTGCCCGTTGACCTTTTGCCCTCCGGTTTGTGGTATCCTTTTGCCAACGAAAGCGATACACCACAAAAACGGAGGGTATTTTATGTTAGGAGCCATTTTGGGTGATATGGTCGGCAGCCCCTTTGAGTATGGATAAACAGGATAACTATAAGAAAGAGAGGACCGAAGCGGCCCTCTCTTTTCATTTTTCGGATTTTGGGATGCGCGGGTATATCTCAATGGTGAAACCATCAGGACTTTTTTTGCGCTTCTCGTTTAGCTTCTGGTAGACGACCTTTTCAAGCACCTCTTTTAGGAGAGCGTTTTTCTCCTCGGCCGTTTCGAGCAGCGGGTACACGTCGAGCAAATTCTTAACCTTAGGGATGATGTCACGGCGGCTGGTCTCCCGGAGCTTCTCCTCGGTCAACTCACGGGAGCAGCGGGCGACGCTTTCCTTTGCAGCGGCGATTTTGTCGGAGAGCATTCGGGAGCGGGACAGAAAGGTGTCTGTGTCGTAGATGCCCTGCTCGAGGAAGTCGTGGGTGCGTTCGAGCTGTTGCTGTAATTTGCGGAGCTCGGCCTCCGCGCTGGCGAGAGCTTTTTCCCGGACGCCGACCGACGACACCGAGGACGACGCGGCAGCGGAGCTCCACTCGAGCTCATAACCTTTCATCCACTCGGAGAGACCCTGTATGACACGCTCCTCGACGATGGGAAGATAGCTAGAGCAATTCGGGCAGCCGCGACGAGGACAGCGCACGACCGGCATATCTGGATGGACGGGGTTTATCATCCGCATCATCTGCCTGCCGCACTCGGAGCAGACGAGCAGACCGGCCAGAGGATTCCGGACAACCTTTTCTTTGTGCGTGGAAGTATTTTCGCTTCTGGTGAGCTTATCGTTTGCGAGCTCAAATGTTTCTTTCGGAATGAGCGGAGGGTGAATGCCTTTGAATACGCACTCTTTCTCTGGGTCGGCAGGACCGCGCACGGAAACGACCTTGCCGTCAACCACTTTCTTCTTCGTCTCACGGCTGCCCCAGCGCACCATGCCGATGTACGTCGGATTCTTGATGATTCCGCGAATGGTGATTCTTGCCCATTGCGAACCGGACGGAGACGAGATGTGCATATCGTTGAGCCGCGCGGCGATTGAACCCAAAGACAGCGGGCGAGCGGAACCATCCTCGTCCTGCAAACCGACCGTGTACAGGTCGAAAATCATACGGACTATTGCGGCCTGCTCCTCGATGGGCTCGAGCGAGCAGCCCTTTTCGTTTTTGAGCTTTACCCGACGATAACCAAAGGGGGCAAGACCGGACGGCCATTTACCCTCTTTGGCAGAGGCGAGACGACCACGCTGCAACCGGCGGTTGATAATCTTGTACTCGCGGCGGCTCATAAACAAGCCGAACTCGAAATACTCTTCGTCGAACTCGTTGTCAGGGTCATACGTTTTTATAGGGGTTATTATTTTTGTCCCGGAGAACTTGAATGTCTGCGCGATGATGCCTTGGTCGATGGTGTCGCCGCGCGCCAGACGCTCGACCTCCATGACAAGGACACCGGACCAGACGCCCTGTTCAACCTCGGAAAGAACCCGCTGCATCATCGGGCGAGCTGCGATAGTGTCGCCGGAGACGACCTCACGATAAATATCGGTCACGTTGAGGTGCTGCCTTTTCGCCAGCTCAAGCAGAGTGTGCTCGTGCCGGGAGAGCGTTTCGCCCTCGCCGTGCGCTTCGGCCTCGAGGTCGGAACGAGACTTGCGCAGGTATATGAGATACTGCTCCATGATGACCTCCAAACAAAAAGACCCGCGCCGGAGCGCAGGCCGAAAGGTTACTTGTTGCTATCCTTTAAGGCCGCAACGTCAGCCTGCAAGAGGCTGTCAAGGATAGAGGCGGTTTTGGCCTTGAGCGTGTTCTGCTTCTCCATAATCTGCGGGAAAGCATCTGCCAGGTCTCCCCCGCAATCAGCGAGGATGCTCTTTATCTCGCCGCGACCGGTTTGCAGCTCAGAGAACAGCTCGCGATACAGGGCCATCTCTGCTGCATTCTGCGCGTTTATGCACCGGGAGAGCAGCACATAGACCGAATCGAACGTCGAGGAGACGACGGCGCGGAGCTCTTTCGGGAGGGCGTCATATCTTCGCTTGAAATTTGCATTGTCCTGACGGAACGCCTCGTTACCGTGGGCGCGCTCATCCTCGCGGCCCAGCAGATAGTCAGTGGTTACCCCGAAATAGTCCGCCATCTGGCAGAGCAGGGCGAAATCTGGTTCTTTGCCCTCGGTCTCGTAGCCGGAGACCGTAGTGCGCTGCTTACCGCAGAGGCGGGCAAACTCGGCCTGCGTCAAATCTTTCTCCTTGCGGAGCGCGACCAACCGTTCAGAAAACTTATCCATACAGACGTACCTCCCTAAGACTTATATATTGTATCACAAAAATCCCCTCACGGGGACAAATGACACTAATTGCGTCATAAAAAGCAAAAATTTTTGAGAAAAACTTGACTTTGACCCAATTAGGGACTATAATAAACCATAGAAAGACCCCAAAAGGGTCACACAGAAAGGAGGAGACAGGCGGAATGCGGAAAAAGCTGCAAACGCTCCGAGAGGGCGCAGGCTATACCCAGCAGACTTTCAGCGAGCGACTGGGCGTGAGCCGGAGCCACTACGCACAGATTGAGAGCGGAGACAAGAATCCGTCCCTCAAGCTGAGCCTGAAAATCAAGCAGGCCCTCGGCTATCCCTACGACGACCTTTTTTTTAACCCGAAGCGACCCGTTTCGCGTCATTGATGCGAAACGATGACGCCAAAAGCAAACATTTGGCGTTTCCTTGTAAATATTTTAACCGAAAGGAGGCACGGAATAAATGCCTAAAATGGCAACGAAAGCCGCAGATAACGTGTTCTACAAGGCACGAATCGCAGCGGCATCGTGGAACGACCGGCTAGGAAGCAGAGAGGGTGCGTCAGAGGTGACCGGCATCGACCGGACGCGGCTCGCCAACATCGAGCTCGGAACCATCAACCCGCACCCGGAGGAGGTCCTGATGCTTTCGGACACCTACAACGCGCCGGAGCTGCAAAACCATTTCTGCTCGCACCTCTGCCCGCTCGGCATTGGGACGATTTCACCGATTGAGCTGGAAGAGCTTGAGCGGGTCACATTGCAGCTCATTTCGGCAATGAAGTCGTTGCCGGAGGTCAAGGACGGAATCATCGACATCGCGGCCGACGGCGTCATCGACGCGAAAGAAAAGCCGCGCATGGAGCAGTACCTCGAGGTACTCGACGAGATAACGAACAAGGCTCAGACCTTGAAGCTCATTTATAGAAAGCAGTTCGGAAAACAGGAGGTGTAAAAAGTGTTGGAGGCGAAGCAGAGCGGGAACGTCGTGGAGGACTTCACCATCGGGAACACCCGAATCAAGATTTGCGACGACTTCTGCCGGACCCGGACGAGCGGAGAGGTCAAAGAAATCCTCGACCGCGTCGCACGGAGGACAGTTAGCTCGCTCGCAGCAGCCGCCACACCTGATTATGGATGCACTTAAAAGAAAGATGGAGATTGCGGCCGTTGCGTTTTTCTGCACGGTCACCGCGCTCATTGCGGTTTATTCCTGTGCAACGACGGCCGCAGCAAACCTCGCACGGCAGACGGCGGTAGAACCGGTCACGGAATATGTGACACTCACCTACACGGAGGAACGTCCGCAGGCCGAACAGGAGCCGGAGCTCCTCTACGACGTACCCATGAGCGACGAGCTGCAACGGTACGTCCGGGAGCAGGCGGAGCGGCAGGGCGTCCCGTTTGAAATCGCCATCGCCGTCATCGAGCGGGAGAGCAGCTACCAGCCGGATGCGGTCAGCGACACCGGAGACTTCGGCCTCATGCAGATTAACGTCTGCAATCACCGCTGGCTCTACGAGGAACTCGGCATTACGGATGTGATGGACCCGGAGCAGAACATCGAGGCTGGCCTCTACATCCTCGGGCGGGCGTTCCAAAAGTACGACGACCCGGACAAGGCTCTCATGGCCTACAACATGGGCGACAGCGGTATGAAAGCCGCATGGAGCAAGGGCCAGCACAGCAGCAAATACAGCCGCGCGGTCATGGAGACGGCGCAGGCCATCAAGAGAAGGGAGCACTAAATGGACTGGAAGATTCACAGAGCGATTCTTATTGCGGCCATCTGGATTGCAGAGGTCCTTTCGGCTGGCATCTGCGGATTCATCGCCGCACTGGCACTCATTCCGGCCAGCTACGCAGCGCGCGGCTACTTCGCCTTTGGCGGCGAGTGGCTTATCGTGCTCGGCGTCACGCTGCTTGCGTTCCACGTCATCAACAACGCATTTTTCGGAATGCTCAAGCACCACTGAAAGGAGGTGAACCACATGGCTGAACAGAACCTTTTCTGCCTCTGCGGCAGATGCTCGCGCAAGCTGCGCAGCGCGGCTGCCCGTCGCGTCGGGATGGGCTCGACCTGCTGCCGCAAGGAGACAGGCAAGACCATCACCCAGTTGCTCAAGGAGCTGGACGAGCAGGAGGCCGCAGCAGCGGCAGAGCAGCAGGAGCCGGATACACAGGCATAAAAAAAGAGCCGCGCTCGAAAGCGCGACCCTCTTGTCGGACAAGCCTATTGTATCTCGCTCCACATCAAAAGTCAATAGGAGCGTGAATTATGAACGAACAGAACAATCACGCTGCGCTCACCATTGCGCAGCAGTACCCGCCCACGCAGTACAACCTCCTCGTCCCGATGCAGACCGTGACGGAGATTGCCGACATCCAAAAGCCGGTGATGAACTCCGTGAGCATCAGCACCAGCCTCAACGACGGCGAAATCTATGAGATGGAGAAAGCCAAGGACGAGTGGCGCGACAGCAAGGGGTACGTACACAAAGCGACCCCGGCCAAGTACGCCCTCACCAAAAAGGGTCTCACCAAGCTCATGCGAGCCGCAGGCATCAAGATTCTTTCCAGCCGCCCGGTCGTCCCATCCACCTGCCAGAAGTGCGCGGAGGTCAACCGCAGCATCGGAAAGCCGATTCGCTGCGGAGGCTGCCCCAACAAGGACGTCAAGCACGAGGTCCGAATCAGCGTCCCGCAGCTCACCGGCGAGAACGTCACCATCGTCGCCCACAAGGAAATTGCGGTCGAGGATGTGACAGCCGGGATGACAGAAAAACAGCGGGCGGAGTTCATGAAGTTCCGCAGCGAGATGTGCGAGAGCAAGGCCCTCAACCGCGCCCTCCGCACCGCGATGCAGATTAAGTCCAGTTACCTTATCGAGGAGTTCAAAAAGCCCTTTGTCGTGGCATACCTCGTCCCGAACCTTGACAACCCGGCCGTCCGCGAGGAGGCGGTAAAGTCCATGTTTGGCGCGGCGAATGAGCTGTACGGCAGCCGCCCGAAAACAAGCCACACGGTCTATGTGGACGATGATGACGACGGATATGTGCAGCCGGATTTTGAAGTCGTGCCGGAGCAGGAACAGCCCCAGCAGGAGCGGCCGCCCGAGAGACCGGCGCAGCGGCCCCGTCAGCAGCCCGCGCCGAGCAATCGGCAGCAGGGCCAGAACGGTGACAGTGAGTTCTGCGCGGACTGCGGTAAGCAGGTCGGCCTCGACGTAGCAGAGTACAGCCGCAAGCATTTCGGCGGAGTGGCTTATTGCCGCGACTGCCAGAGAAACCATACATGGAGGAAATGATTATGATGATTCTTTCGCAGGACGGCATGGTCGCCGTCAATTCGGACCACGTGGCAATGTTTGAGGTCAAGGAGACTGAAACAATCCCTCGCGAGGCGCAGCTCGTGGCGACCATCTTTGTTTCCGCTGGCGGACGTTACACCAACGCCGAGCGCGCCTGCTGCCCTATCGGGACATTCCGCAGCCCTAACCGCACCGAGCTCGCAAAGCTCGCGCTGGACTACATTTCGTTCAGCATCAGCTCTGGCCGCAAGGTCTACGCGCAGGTCCCGACCGAAGATGAAATGAGGAATATTCAGGGCGCGAAGTCTCGTGCGGATGCAGCGCGGCGCGGCAAGCTCGACGACATCATCAAGGAGCTGCTCAGGGAGGATATGTGATGCTGAAAGTATTGCACACCGGAGACTGGCACATCGGCAGTTTCTCCGGGCCAGAGGTCGACGGACAGAATGCCCGCTTTCAGGACATCTGCCGCTGCCTTGATTTTCAGGCGATGTACGCGGAGGAGCACCGGCCGGACCTTATCGTCGTCTCTGGCGACATTTTCCATCAGGCCCGCGTATGGTCGGACAGAGGTCTCCGCGAGAGCCGGACAGCCATAGACCACATCCGGCGGCTTTCCAACGTGGCCCCGACCGTCGTGTTACGCGGCACTCCGAACCACGACAGCGAGGAGCAGTTCGAGATGCTGACGACGGCTTTTTACGGCGATGATTCGGTCAGCGTCGTAACGGAGCCGGAGGTGCTCCACATCCACACCTACCACGGGCAGCGCGTAGATGTGGCGTGTATTCCGGGCTTTGACCGTGGTGTACACCGGGCAGCGCACCCGGGCCTCTCTCGAGAGGAGGAAACGCAGGTATTCACGGATGAGCTGGCAAAGGTTGTCATCGGCCTCAAGGCCCAGTGCGAGCCCGGCGTGACGAGCATCCTGTCTACGCACTTCACCGTCCCGGGATGCAACATGGAGAGCGGCCAGACCGCGCTATTTGCACAGTTTGAGCCCGTTATCTACCCAGACACCCTGAAAGCTGCAGACTTTGACCTCGTAGCACTCGGCCACATCCACCGGCCACAGCAGCTTCCGGAGGCAGGCCGCGCAGTGTTCTACTGCGGCAGCATTACAGGCCTCAACTTCAACGACGAGGGCCAGCCGCGAGGCTTTTACATCCACGACATCGACGACGACGGGGAGGCATGGAGCGAGTACGTCGAAACACCCTACCGGGAGTTCGAGACCATCCGCCTCGGAGAGGACGACGTCCGCGCAATGCTGAGTGCGGAGCGAGTTGTTGTACCCGACCGCCTCAAGGGGAAAATCGTCCGCGTTCTCTATACCTGTTCAGACGAGACAAACAAGGCTTTCAACAAAGCCGTCCTCGAGAAAAGGCTCTATGACGGCGGCGTGTTCTATGTCTCCGAAATCACGCCGGAGGAAATCACGACAAGTGTGAACCGCGACGAGCTCCACGGCGACAACAGCCCGGAGCAGAACCTCGCAGAGTACCTCGCCGAAAAGGAAAAGAGCCCGGAGGACGCCCAGCGCATAATCGAGCTGGCCCGCCCGATTATCTCGGAGGCAATGGAAAAAGGCCGCCTTGAGACCCCGACCGGCTTGTTTATGCCGGTGGAAATAGAGGTCAAGAACTACCGCAACTACCGCGACGAACTATTCAGCTACGACGGCATTTCCTTTGCAACCATCAACGGCGAGAACGGCGCAGGCAAGTCCAGCCTGTTCATGGACGCCATGCTGGACGCCCTTTTCGAGGAGCCCCGGGAGGGCGACCTCACTGGCTGGATTTGCAACGACCCGGATGCCCGCAGCGGTTCCATCAAGTTCACGTTTTACCTCGGCGCCAAGCTGTATCGCGTGACACGCACCCGCACAAAGAGCGGCAGGGCGACGCTGAATCTCTCCGAGTATGTGGACGAGAGCTGGCAGAACCGCAGCGCGGAGAAATACCGCGATACGCAGGCCATCATCGAGAACACCATCGGCATGGACAGCCTGACGCTCAAGGCGACCGGCCTTATCATGCAGGACCAGTACGGCCTCTTTTTGCAGGCCGACAAGGCGGACCGCATGGCAATTCTCGGCAACATCCTCGGCCTCGGCATTTATGACCGCATGGAGAGCATGGCGGCCAACCGGGCAGCAGACGCCAACCGGGAGCTCCGGCGCGTCGCGGATTTGCAGGAGGAGACCGGGCGGACGATGCCGGACAAGGCAACGGTCGAGGCGGCCATGAACAAGACGGCCGTCGAAAAGGCCAGCGCGGTAGCAGACAGGGCCATCCACACAAAGGCCATGAGCGAGGCGCAGACAAAGCTCGACATTGCCAAGCAGGCACAGAAGCGGTCGGAAAAACTCGCCAGCGAGCTCGGCTCTTGGATTGCGGAGAAGAACGCGAACGCCAGCGCGCAGGCTGTTTGCAGAGCGCAGATTTCCGATGCGCAGGCTCTCCTCGATAAGCGCGAGGAGGTAGAGGCGGGCAGCCAGAGTTACGGAAAACTTTCCGCACGGCGGGAGGAGCTGCTGGGAACGGCGGCCCTGATTCAGCCCAAGGAAGAAAAGCTGCGGGACGTTATGGCCGCGCTCTCTGCCCAGCGGAAAAAGAAAAGCAGTCTCGAGGCCGAAAAACTTTCTGCGCAGGCAACGTGTTGGAGCTATGAGCAGGCCCTCGCAGACTATGACGAGCTCGAGCGGAAAGCGGCGGACCTCGCCGGAGCAAGCGAACGGCTCACCGCGCTGGAAGAACAGGACGAGCAGTATCTCGCAGCAGACCAAGAGGCCATGAAGCTGCTCCAAACAAAGAACGCAGAAACCGCGCGGATACAGACATGGCTCGACATAAAAGAGAACGAGGTCACACATATCCGCTCCCGGGCCATCATGCTTGAAACCTGTGGATGCCCGGTCGAGAACCCGGAGTGCCGTTTCCTGCAGGATGCAGTGGAGGCGAAAAAGAAACTTCCTGCGGCCGAGACGGAACTGGAAACCTACCGGCAGCAGGCCGAGGAGCGCGCCGAGCAGCTCGATGCTGAGTATCAGACCGCAAAGAAAAAGGCAACGGGCCTCAACTGCCGCAAGGATTTGCAGGCCCAGCGTTTCCTCGTTGCAGACCTGCGGAAAGCCTCGGAACGGTTCGCAAAGCTGACGGCGAAGAAAGAACGCCTCGCAGAAGTTAAAGAGCGTATCAAGGCCATCGACGAGGAGCTTGAAACCATCCCGGCCAATATCGAGAACCTCGAGGCAGACCGTTTCGTCGTTGAGGACGAGCTGAAAAAGCTCCGGCAGAACGCAGCGGAGCTCGCCAGCATTGAAGCGCAGCTTTCGGACGTTAAGAAATACATCGAGCTGGAAAAGCTGCTCCCGGCAGCAGAGGCTAAAAAGAGCGCAGCACAGACCCGCCTCGCGGAGCTCTTGACCTACGCAGAAAAGGCCCGGACGGCGATTGACGGCATCAATGCGGAGATTCTGACCCTCTCAAAGGCGCAGGCTGATGTTGACGAGCTCAAGGAACAGTACGCGGAGGCTGTTGCAGCCCTCACGGTGGACAATACCCGTATTGAAGAGCTGGACCAGCAGGCCGGACATGGCCGCAGGCAGATGGAAGAAATCGAGACGGCAGAGGCAAAGCTCGAAGTCCTTCGCCGTCAGGCGACGGAACAGGGCCAGCTAGCAGCGGGCTACGAGGAGCTCAAGCGGGCTTTCTCTCAGGACGGCATTCCGCATAACATCGTCCGCAGCATCGTCCCGTTGTTCGAGGCGACCGCGACGAGCATTATCGGCCAGATGTCAGGCGGCCACATGAGCATCGAGATGCGCATGGAAAAGACCCTCAAGAGCAACAGCAAGAAAGAGGTCACCGCGCTGGACGTCATCGTGAACGACGCAGCGACCGGAGCCCTGCCCTACATGAGCCGTTCCGGCGGCGAGCGCGTTAAGGCAGCCCTCTCGGTCATCCTTGCGCTGGCGGAGCTCAAGAGCAGCACCGCAGGAGTGCAGCTCGGATTCCTGTTTATCGACGAGCCACCGTTCCTCGATGACAAGGGTGTACAGGCCTACTGCGACGCCCTCGAGGCTATCCAGAAACGGTACTCCTCGCTCAAGATTATGGCTATTACTCACGACCCGGAGATGAAAGCTCGTTTCCCGCAGTCCGTGGACGTCGTAAAGACGGCGGAGGGCAGTAAGGTTATCTACTCTTGAAATCACCAGCAGAAAGGAGGTGCGAGACTTGGGAAGAAGCAACAGGCAGACCGCCGACTACTTCCCCCATTACGTCGGGGAAAAGAGCCGGACAAAGTTCATCCTTGAAAAGAACTGGGGAAATGACGGGTATGCCTTTTGGTTTAAGCTGCTCGAACTTCTTTGCGCGGCAGACGGCCAGTATTATGACTGCTGGGACAAGATGGGCTGGGAGTACCTACTCGCCGTCACCGGAGTTACAGCCGAAACGGCGGAGGCTATCCTGAACACGCTCGCCTCCATGGGCAAGGTGGACAAGGAGCTGTGGGAGAGCTGCCGCGTCATTTGGGTGCAGTCCCTCCTTGAGAACCTCCGCCAGCTTTACTCCAAGCGCACCGCAGCACCGACGAAACCGTCGGTCGATAACTTTCCCGGCCGCAGGGCGGAAAGCCCTGCACAGGAGCCCGCAGCGGCCACAGAGACGGAGGGAACGCCACCGACCGTACCGGAGCCCGCGCCGGAGGAGCACGACAAACCGAAAGCTCCCCGGCGTAAAGCCGGGAGCCTCTCGGCAGAGCAGGCCGAACGGTTTGACCGCTTCTACGCGGCATATCCGAAGAAGGTGGACCGGGCCACGGCAGAGCGGGCGTGGGCCAAAATCAACCCGGAGCCGGACGACGCGGCGACCGACAGAATCATCGCGGCGGTTGAGGCCGCAAAGAAATATGACAGCCGGTTCAGGGAGCGGCAATTCACGCCAAACCCGGCAAGCTGGCTTAATGCAAAAGGCTACATGAACGACTACACAGGAGGTGAGCAGCGTGGAAACGATGACGGCTATGCTGGATTCACTCCGTCCGGCGGATTCGGCTCGTTCGGCTGAGACCACACAGCACCGACGGCCGACAAGCAAGGATATTCTGGCTGGTGGTTACAACTGCCAGCGCGAAATCCCGAAGCCGGTCGAGTGCGAGTTCTGCGGCCGGAAACTGTACCACGAGGCTCTCGTGATGGGACGAACGGTCCTGATGTTCGCCCCGTTCCCGCAGAGATGCACCTGTGACCGAGCAAAGGCGAAGTGGGCGGAGGCGGACGCGGAGGAGGCCAGACAAAAGGCGGAGGCCGAGAAAGAGGCGGCGCAGGCCAAACGGCGCGCCAAAATCGAGAGACTGCTCGGCAGGAGCGGCATCAAGAAACGCTTCCAGCAGCGGACGTTCGCCAACTTCATCCGGGACACCCCGGAGCGGCGGCGGTGCTACGACACGGCCAAAACCTATGCAGACAGCTTTCCACAGCGCGCAGAGCGCGGCGATGGCCTCTACATAGAGGGAACCTACGGGACCGGCAAAACGCACCTCGCGGCCGCCATCGCTTTGCAGCTCATAGGCTGCGGTGTCCCGGTCGTCTGCAAGACGTCCGGCGACCTGCTGGCCGACATTAAGGAGGCTTTCGACAGCGGAGACGCTACCGAGTACGAGATACTCAAGGCGTACAAAACGGTCGATTTGCTCATTGTGGATGACCTCGGAAAGGAACAGTGTACAGAATGGAGCGTGAGTACCCTGTACTCCATTCTCAATGACCGGTACGAGGACATGAAACCGACCATCATCACGACGAACTACAACGCAGACGAGCTTGTGCGAGCCCTTACCCCGAAAGGCGGCGACGGCACGAAAGCCCGGGCCATCATAAGCCGCCTGCGGGAGGTCTCGACGGTCATCACAATGGCATGGGCCGATTACAGAGCAGGAGGAGGAAGACGAAATGCCTGAATTGAGACAGGAGTATTTGGATATTCTTGAGAAGCGCGAGTGGAGCGTCAGTGGCTACACCGACGACGGCTGCGTGGAGCTCGAGTGGTGGTCACCGGCTGGAGAAGATTTCTTGGTCTGTGTGAATGTCGAGAACTTCCCGGACGAGATTCTGAATTATTCGGACGACTTTGACCCGGATGAGCACATCGAAATGTGGGTTGAGGCGAGGGCGAACGGCAGACAGGATGTTCCGGGCGCGCGGAGGCTGGCCAAAGACGCAGAGGACATCCAAAAAGAACTTGACGAGCTCGCATTTGAATTACAGGAGGCAGAAAGAAAATTATGGCTTACAGGTATTACAGCACCCTCCGCCCGCTGATGGTTGGCGGTATCCCGTTCCCGAAACAGCCCGGAGAGAGCATTACCACAATCGTCAACTTCGAGGAGGGCCGGACGTATTGCAAGGACATTGACCGGCCTGCGTGGGGCTACATCGAGTACACCACACCGCTCGACCCGCAGCAGGTCTCGGACTACGAGCTGGTGCTGGCACCGGAGGAGGACGGCCATGAGTGACGTGAAAATCAAGGAGCTGGACAAGAGCCTCATTCATCGGGCGAACAGCAACAGTATGGGCGGTCAGCGCGGCGACATTTCGGCCCACGAGTACGAGGTATACTGCCAGAAAGTTATGAGCTGGAACATCCCGGACAGCCGCAAGCAGAAAATCGTGGACCAGATTTATACCCGGTGGAGCGAGCAGCTCCGGCACGAGGCAGCCCATGTGAGCGTCGCCGTCGCAGGACCGGCGCGGTACAACGCAAAGAAGCTGGACCACAGCGACACCATTCTCCGCCTTTCCTCTGAGTTCGTAGAGTGGTTCAACGGCCTGCAGGAGCAAGTCTGGCAGGGCCGAATCGAGGACAAGGACGCAAAGGAGATTGCGCGGCTGGTCGATGACATCAAATTCTGCATCGAGCGGCCGACGCTTAATCCTACCGCGAGCCTGTGCGAGCTCGCTAACAAGGACCCGGAGCTCTTCATGGAGTATTACGAGAAGCTCCATGAAAAGTACCGCTGGCGCAAGAACAGCGTCATCGCAAAGCTCTACGCGGCCGGGAAAGAGGGCAAACTCGCAAACCTGAACCGGCAGAAGTTTTTCGAGGACGAGAACCTCGTCGCCTACACGATGGGAGACCGGGCATACATTAAGTTCGTTATGAAGCCCCGGCAGCAGCTTATTGTGGCACTCAAGAGCCGGAAATGGTGGTGGAACAGTTACGAGGAGGCGTGGAGTACCTACCTCGACAAGCTGGACAAAGAGTGGGTGCAGAATATCAGCACCCGGTACGCCGACTATGTTTGAGGAGGAAATCAGAGAATGAAATCGTTTACATTGGATTTGCTGCACTCGGATGAAGAAGTTCATTACCGTGACTGCTTCATCAATGAGCACAAATTTGCATTCGACCAGATTCAATACAACAAGGGCGGGCTGCACAACATGGAGAGAATCACGGTTCCTGTTATCCGCAAGAGCGATGGCAAGCCTGTGGCAAACCTCGGGACCACTGTGATACTCGTAGAGTGCGGAAACATCTACCATTATCTCGACAATGGTTTTGCAGTCCGCCTGAGTGACGCCCAGATGGTGACTGTTGCAAACGAAATATTGAAGAAGCGCGCAGAGGCAAGAGGAACCGGCCTCAAGACGCTTTCTGGATGGCGGGAAAGTGGCCTGCCAAGCGTTGAGGACTACCTCGAAGTGGGGGACGAGGTTGACGGCGAAATGCTGGACTATTTCTTGAATGTTCTCCCTCCTCGTACAAACCGCGCAGGATTGCTGCAGGCAGGCGGAGAAATCAGCACCGTAAAGAACATCGACGGAGGCTGGCTCCCGACGCACCTGACGTTCAAGCAGCAGGGCGGCACATGGCGGTACGCCGGACGGTGCTTTGCGGGCTCTGCGGAGCCGGTTCAGAAGTACCAGTCCTCGCTAGAGAGGATGATGCTTACACGTTGTAAGCTACTGGGGTGCATCGCGCAGGAGGTAGAAGTCTGATGGACTACAAGGACAAAATCCGCAAGCTCCTTGCCCTTGCAAAGAGCCCGGAGCCGGAGGAGGCGAAGCTCGCCCTGCTCAAGGCCCGCAAGCTCATGGCGGAGCACAAGCTCACCGAACGAGACCTCGACGAGCACGACACGACGGTCATCCAGCAGGAAATTGACGAGACGTTTTCCAAGAAAGCAAATTCGTGGATGTCTCCGCTGTCCTCTATCATTGGAGAAAACTACTGCTGTGCGGCATACCGGTGCAAGAGAGGAGCCAAAACGACCGTCTGGCGCGTTGGATTCATTGGGCTCAAGGATGATTTTGAAATCTGCGTAAAGATATTCCGGTATGCAGTCCGGTGCGTTAAATCGGAGCAGAAGAAGCTCCGCAAACAGCACCGGGACTATTACACACCGCAGGAGATTGCAAAAATCTGTGATTCCTATGGCTATGGGTTCGCCAGAGGCGTATACGAGGCGTTCACAAGACAGAATGAGGAAAATCAAGAATACGGCCTTGTGTTGAAAGTTCCGAAAGAGGCCAAAGACGAGCTCGAAAAGATGGGACCGCCGAAAGAGTTCAAAAAGACGCCCCAGCCAAAGACGGTTGGAGAGCTCGACGCAGCATGGCGCGGCGTCGAGGATGGCAGGAAGTTCGACCCGTCGAACAAGCTGAAAGAAAAGAAGCAGGAGGCATAACCAACATGACAAGTACGAAGTTTGAAGTCCTGATGGAAATTTTCAAGTTTCAGGGAGAACCGGATGTGAGCGTCACGCTGACCGGCAAGAGCCCCACAGAGCTTGACACCGCGCTCAAAACACTCGAGACCATCGCCAAGACCACGACGCTGTACAACGGCGACAGCGCGCCGGAGGCGGAAAAGAGCGTCACCAGCGAGCCGAAGCAGGAAGCCCCGGTAGTTTCCACGGCGGACAAGAAAGCCCCCCCCGAGAAGCCGGTAAGCTGGCTCCCGCCACTGCCCCAGCGCAAGGGCCTCATGCTCCTGCGCTGCCCGAAGTGCAAGAACGAGTTTGTACAGTTCTTGCGCGAACCGCAAACGACCAACGAGTGCCGGAAGTGCGGCGCGAAAATCCCGCTTGACGCGCTGGCGCGGTTCGAGTTCACCTGCCCAGACTGCAAGAAAGTGAGCTACGGCCGGACGAACGTCGAGGACACCGAAATCGAAAACGAGAAGTTCTCCTGCGTTTGCGGCCGGAGAATCCCAAAGCTCACATGGAACCCGGCCAAGCGTTGCTATACGACGTGAGGAGGGCCGGGTGATGAAAGTGCTTACACACAACATCCGGCAGGAGCGCGAGGACCAGCGCGACCGCTCCGCCCAGCTCTTTATGTGGTGCATCGTCGTCTCCATGCACCAAGACGACGGCATTGGCGCATCCCGCCTCCTGCGGGCCTGTAACGAAATGGACGCTTTTGAGAAAAAGTACCAGACGGCCATCCTCTACGGCAGCAGCAAGAACGCAACGGACGCCATGAGGGAAAACCTCAAAGGCATCTGTGATTTTGAGGTCCGGCTGCCGGTTGACCGAGCTCCGAGAGGACGCAGGGAGGAGCAGCTCCGCATGGCGAGCAATCAGGGCGCAGAAATCGCGTGGCTTGTTATGGCGGCCACCTGTCACGAGACGTTCGGCTACGGGAAAGACCGACTGGCGCGCCTCAAGCAGAACTCCATGAACAACTACAAGCAGTACCTCGAGTGGGAAAAAGAGGATAAGGACCTCGCCCTCGACCGTCTGCGCAGATGCGTACAGGACGCCCTCAAAGAGGACCTCCGCGTCACTGACACCGACGACCGTAAGGGGATGCTTTCGACCCCGGGCAGAGGCCCCAGCGTCTACGAGACGGCCGCTGTCTACTCGGAGATATTCAGGAGGGCCAGAGCAGCCCGGGCAGTGGCCCCACTCGCGGTATACAGCGCAGCGAAGTACGACGAAACCATGACGGCCGCCCGGAAACGGGCCAGCGTTATGCTCGGCTTATGACTATCTGCCCGAAAGAGTGCCCGGACAGACACCCGGGATGCCACGACCATTGCGAACGGTATGCGGAGAACAAGGAGGCATACCAGAAGATGAAACAGGAGTACGACGGGAGCGTCCGAAACCCCTACTGCCGTAGGTGGACGCACCGGGCCATCGTGCGCAGTTTCAAGAAGAAATTCAGGTAAAGGAGTGGTGACTATGTACGAGGTTCTTTTAGAGCTTGACGACCTGCTGGAAATCTTAACTTACTGGCTTTCCTTTGCGGCCGTCGCCTTGTCAGTAATAGTTGTTGCGGCCTATGTATGGCACAAGGCTGCCGAGCAGAAAGCAACCCGGGCGGAGCCCCGGAAAAGAAAGGACGGAATGACATGAAACAGAGAGAAAAGCTCACGCAGCTCCTCGAGCTTATGCAGGCAAACCCGGAGCTCCCAGTCGTCCCCTGTGTAGATGGGGATGTTGTCAGCGGCGACGAGTATTACTGCTGGCTTGGCTCATGGGGAGAGAGCGCGGTTCAGGAGTTCGTCATCGGCAGAGAGAGAACCTACTACCGGGAGGACGATATTTCGGAGATGAATGACGTCCTCTGTGAACACTATGACCCGGAGCTCGTGGACAACATGACGGAGGAGGAGACGCGGGCGGCGTACAACGCGCTCCCGTGGAAGAAAGCCATCTTCGTCGATGTCCACCAATACGAGGAGGAACCGGATGCCGAGATATGATGTGTTCCTTGAGGGTAGGACAGAGAACTCCACCTGCTACTTCGGCGTCGCGGTAATGGCGGACGACCAAAAAGAGGCGGAGTTCCTCGGGCACGAAGCGGGGCGGAGGAAACACCGCGAGTGTGACGAAATCGAAGTCGTCAGCGTAAGACTAAGACAGGCAGGAAAGCGGAGGTTCTTCCAGCGTGTTCCACTCAAAGAACGTGCTCTAAATCTTGTAAAGGAGGCTATCAAAAATGGAAGAAGTAAGATTGATTGACGCGAACGCTTTGCACAAGCGCATTGAAATGAACCTTCGCGCCAGCAATCCGTTCACTATTGAAGAATGCTGCTATAAGGATGCCCTGAACAGCGTGGACGAGGCTCCCGCCATTGACCCGAAGACGCTGCGGCCGGTGGCACACTGGGAGGAAATTCCCGGCTCCTATGAGGCATGTGCCGGGAAAAACGGCTCATGGTGTGTACCGGCAACCCGTTGCACGAACCCGGAATGTGGAGAGGCGAACCCGTGTGGCCTCAAAACGCCATTTTGCCCGATGTGTGGATTCAGGATGGAGGACGTGCCGTATGACAATGATTGACCGCGACGAGCTGCTCAAGCACGAAGTTATGATTATCACCAAGGGTAACGCCGCTTTTCATGGCGTTCCGTCATCGCTTATCGAGACGGCCCCGGTTATTGACCTCAAGAACCTGCAGCCTGTATGGAGAGACCCGGAAACCGACCCGCCCAAGGTCGAAACCGAAGTGCTGGTTTTGTACCGTTATAATGGCTATATGGGCATTACAACGGCGCACTACGAGGACGGCAATGTTTTCTCCCAGGACAGCGAATGGAATTGGGAAGATCTCCCTGATTGGGGAACATACGACGAGGAACGGGACGACTACCGAATCCCGGAAGGCTGGTGGGAATACCGCCACTTCAACCCGGACGACGTTTACAACAACAAGATAGACTGCGCCGTGGTGGGCTGGATGCCGCTTCCGGAAAAGCTGAAAAAGGAGGGCGTGGCATGAGCAAGCGGAAATATCTTGATGCTGAAACCCTGAAGCAGCATCTTTTCATGGAGGCCACTCTGGGCTACATCAAGACATTGGAAGATGTGAACAGGGTTATTGATGCTCTTCCTGAAGCTGACCCGCAGGAAATGGCCCACCAGCTCTGGAGAGATGCAAAGAAAGACCCGCCTGACCCGAATGCTGATGTCATCGTGTACTGTGCCGATGGTGCTATCTTGACCGCATTCATGTATGACAGCGGAGATTGGGCTGAGAACAGAGAGTGCATTCCTCTGGATGATGTCACCCACTGGATGCCTAACATCACAGGCCCTGAACTGGAGGAACCTGAAGCATGAAAGTTTTGATAGCCTGCGAGGAGAGCCAAGAGGTTTGCAAGGCTTTCCGAGCACGAGGGCATGAAGCGTACTCTTGCGACATTCAGGAGCCATCTGGCGGTCACCCGGAATGGCACATCCTTGGAGACGCTGTACCGGCTCTGCGGGGGGGGCAAATCGTCACAATGGACGACAAAGGGCATTACATTGATGCGTGGGACCTGCTCATTGCACACCCGCCATGCACATACCTTTCAAACGCCGGAGCACGACACCTATGGAAAGGCCACCAGCTACAAGAGAACCGCGTAATGAAAGGGATTTTGGGACGCGACCTGTTTATGAGATTTTGGTGGGCGGACATCCCAAGAATATGCGTCGAAAACCCGGTCCCGAGTAAGGTGTTTTGTCTGCCAGAATATACGCAGATTATTCAGCCGTACCAGTTTGGACACCCATACAGCAAGAAAACTTGCCTATGGCTGAAAAACCTTGACCCAATCGTACCGACAAATGTCGTTGAGCCGATTGCAACGTGGTGCCCATCCGGCTCTTATTCGCATAAACATGATGAAAAAAGCAAGGGGATGTTTACGAGAGACAGAGCGCGAAACCGCGCAAAGACATTCCCGGGAGTTGCTCGAGCGTTTGCAGAGCAATTTGGAGGACAGATATGAAACCGATTAACGCAGAGGAAATCGTCCGTGTATTCAACGGCTGGCTCGAGGAGGCGGACAGCCTCGCAGAGCGGGAGGCCATTGAGTGCTGCATCGACCACATTCAGGATACCCCAGCAGTCAGCCAGCAGGAACTCCGCAGCTATATGCTGCCGTGGTTTAGCCCGTTCGCAGCCCCGTGGTGTGGGAAGATTCAGCGCGCTTTCCCGAAAGCCTACGTCACCATGAACTTCGAGCTGATTCTCGTCCCGAGGACGAACACCTACATCAGCCTCAACCATTGCAGCACCCCGGACGAGTTCAAAGTCAAAATCATCGAGAATTGCTCCCGTTTGGCAAGCAAGGGCTACTCGAAGCCTTTGCGCAAGGAGCATCTTGATGGCATCAACAAGCTGCTTGACACCAATTTCACGCAGGAGGACATGGAGTACATCTATACCTACCTCGGCAACGGCATCAAACACGAGCTGTGCATGAAGTTCGTCCAGAGCGGCTATGACCTCGGCGTCATCGACGAGGGCCTGCAGGAGAAGGAGAGACAGGAATGAAAGCAAGTCAAGTGGAAATCCTGCCCTGCCCGTTTTGCGGAGCGAATCCGTTCCGCATCGCAGAAAAAAGGGAGGTCGTCAATGCCGAAACCGGTGAAGTGATAAGTAGTAATATCAGCAGTCCGTTTTGGAAGCACCCTGAAACGCCCGATTGCGTTTTGGGATTCGGGATGTTTTTTCTCGACACGCCAGACGACATCCAAAGGTGGAACAGCAGAACCGATAAAGCAAAATCTAACCCCGAAACTTGAAAATGATTCAAGCGTATTTCAATCTTTAACCATCAAATTTGAAAAATGGAGGACAAAATTTATGTTTCCGCAGAGAAGAATGACGACCGACACCCCGGATGGGAATTACTCGCAGGCTCTCAATCTGTTCGTGCGCGGCGAGGATGGATGGGTGCAGATGCCCAGCCGGAACATCAGCCTCAACGACTACATGAAGCAGCTTATCAAGGCGCACAACGCAGATATTGACACCGAGGGAACGCCGGAGGAGTTCGACATGACCCTGTGCGAGCACCTGTTCGACGGCCCGGAGACCATCGAGGGCCTACTGGCAGAGCACTACACCCTCTCGTGGGCTCTCGCCTCGTTGCGCGACAAGCTCAAGCACTACGAGGACGCGCGCATCCCGGAGATTACGCCGGAGGGCTTGCAGACCATCGACCACGCCATCGGTACTTACGGCAAAGACGCCCAGCTCACGAAAGCCGTGGAGGAGATGTCGGAGCTCACCAAAGCTCTCTGCAAGCTCAAAGAGGGCAAGCGCAAGTATGACACCCCGTACAACCGGGAGATGCAGGAGGTGTACTCAAACATCGAGGAGGAAATCGCCGATGTTTTCATCATGCTGGTGCAGCTCTTTGCAATTTTTAACCCCCATGAGCTGGTAAACATCACGAAAATCGTATGGGACAAGCTCGACCGGCTCAAGGATAATCTGGACAAAGAAGCAGCAAAGAAGGAGGGGCGCAAAGATGTTACACCAGAATGTTGATTTATACATCTGCGAACATTGCCGCCTCGAGTTTTACGACGAGGAGGAGTGCTTGGAGCACGAAAAAACCCACTCGCCTCATTTCGATGGCTCGACGAACGAGGACATCGCCAAAGAACTGGACGCGCTCGGTGCTAACGCTTGCAGCTTTCGGGTTGGAGATTGTGTTATGGGGATGACGGTCCACTCATTCAAAAATCTTATGAGCGTGGCAGCAAGAGCGTTGCGGAAAGGAGCCGACGATGCCGGAAAAAAGTGAGTTCGACAAGGCGCTCGGCGAGCTGTACGACCTGACCGAGTGGGAGGACGCAGAGGCGGCCATCCGGGAGCTCCACGCGCGGGGGCCGGAAATTGAGCGGCTCTATCTCGACAGCAAGATTCTCCCCGGAGAGCTGCGAGCCCTCGTTATGGTGAGTAACTGCCTCGAGCGTGAGTTCATCCATCGGCAGCTTGCCACCGGGCAGCCGCTTCACATGAATGTTTTATAGGAGACAGCACAATGAGTGATGATGGTATGTTTTGCCCGTACAAGAAAAGCACGAAACGGGAAGTGAGCTACTCGTGGATTAGCCGGACCGAGATTACAACGGAGCGTTTCGGATGGTGCTCGGAAAAGAAGTGCATGGCCTACAACAACGGCCGGTGCAAGATGCTTGAGGAGGAGATGGCGCATGAGTAAAGAAACAAGATTCTGCCCGTTCATGCGCAAGCTCACGCGAGAGCACTGGCGCACAGCGCAGGACCGTGTGGCGGAGAGCTACAAGGACAGGTTTGGCAAGTGCATCGGCGAGAAGTGCATGGCCTATGAGAATGGCCGCTGCAAGCGGCTGGAAAGAGAGGGAGCCCAGTGAAGAAAAGGAACTGCCGGATGACCGGTGAGGAGAAGAATGTACATGAGCGCGCCGTGAAGTTGCGCAAGATGACGGACGAGAAGCTCGTGGAGCACATCGACCACATCCGGGAGGAGGCCTACAACACCGGCTACTCCGAAGCTGAGGCCCAGCACGCATCGACCCCAGCCCCGGGCAAGTCCCTGCAGCAGCTCCTAGAGCAGCTCGACGCCGGAGAGTGCAAGGGCATCAAGAGCGCGACCGCCTACAAAATCGCAGAGTTCGCCCGAGAGCAGGGCTACCTCGAATGAGCGGCCCGGTAAAGGACCCGCTCCGGGCCTTGCAGGGAGCACGGAGCCGCGCGCAGGGCGGGAGGCTGGAAGAACAGATAGAAGCCTCATGCGCTCTTTTGACAGAGACAGACCGAGCCGACATAAGCAAGACGCCGGAGCCGATGAAACCGGTGAGCCAGCCGAACAAGTCGGGGCAGTTCCGCGCGGTGTATACCAAAAAGGCGGAACCGGATTTCAAAGGCGTCATGCTCGGAGGCCGCGCGGTGATGTTCGAGGCAAAGAGCACCGGGACGGGCAGGCTGAACAAAGACCGCGTACTACCGGAGCAGGTCAAAAAGCTCGATTCTTACACAGCCCTCGGCGCGCACTGCTTCATCGTTGCCACATTCGACGGGCTGCGGGTATACAGAATCCCGTGGACGGTCTGGCGCAGCATGAAGCAGCGATACGGCAGGAACTACGTCACCGAGGCGGACATCAAGGAGTATGCCGTGCGGTTTGGCCCGGGATTTACCCCGGACCTACTGCGTGGCATCCCGACGATGTACGACATCAACCCGCTTTCCAACGTGAGCGATGTGCTCACGGCGTTTTGCGGGATGCCCTACGGGACGCAGCCCGAGACGGAAGAGTGGCGCGCGGCCATGTACAGATTTAGCCGCTTTATGAACTGGACGACGCCGGAACGCTTTATACCGGTGACCGAAATACGGAGGGAACAGCCGAACATGGAAAACCCGATATTCACATTTATGGGCGTTCCCATCACGGAGGACAGCGCAAGCAAGCTCGAAGAGGCCATGAAGAAATGCGGCGTCTCCGCGCTCGAAGTGGCGGGAGTTTGCGAACGCTTTGCAAAAATCGCCCGGGCCACACTCGACGAACTGCCGGACGGAAACAAAGAGGAGGAGCACGATGACTGAACAGGAAATTGTGATGATGGCCGCAGAGGTGGCGGCAAAGGCGGCTGTCGCTGCCGTTCGGGCCATCTTAGGGAAAGAGATACAGGAGAGCGTCGAGGCCGCTGTGACGGACGCTGCCCGCCTCGGAGCGGAGGCAAGCATCAAGGCCGTGGAGCAGGAGCGCAAGAAGTTCCGGGACGGCCGGAGCGACCGGAGATTCCGCAATACCAAGCTCCTGCTGCGGAACTATACCGTGCTCAACGCCAACTGCTCCCACGCAGTATACGACGCGGCCAGCGCGGCCACCGGAGAGGAGAGCGTCGAGGAAATCGTGGAGGCACTGGACGAGCTGCTCGAGGAGAATCTCAAGGTCGAGAGCATTATGAAGTCGGCAGCCCGGACGCAGCTTATCATGCGCCATGTGAACAGGATGCTCGGAATCTACAAGGTCGTCTGCGAAAACAGCGTAGACGAGGGCGAGCAGAGGCACTACCGCGTCATCGAAGCCCTCTACCTGAGAGACCGACCGCTCTCACCGACGGCCGTAGCGGAGCGGGAAAAAATCGACAAGCGGACGGTCTACAAGGATGTGGACGCGGCTTGCGCTACACTCTCCGCCCTGATTTTCGGCATTGACGGCATCAAGAAAGCCTGACGGCACGAGACGGACGACCCGTTTCGGGGCAAAAACACGGCATTGACAAGGCACTGTACGAGTGTTAAACTACAAAATGTAGAATACCAACAGCAAAAAGAAATCCCCTAAACCCATAATTTTTTCTCCTATTTGACGGGAGCCGCCTTGCGCAGGGCGGCTCCTCTTTTTTATGCGCAGGAGCGACCCGAAACGGGTCGAGGAGGAACGGCAGATGAAAATTATCACTCTGCCGGTGAGCGACCTCCATCCGGCGGACTACAACCCGAGGAAGGACCTCGCACCGGGCGACAAGCAGTACGAAAAGCTGGCCCGGAGCATTGAGACCTTCGGCTATGTTGAGCCCATCGTATGGAACCGGACCACCGGCAACATCGTAGGCGGCCACCAGAGGCTCAAGGTGCTGGTGCAGAAAGGCTACACCGAGGTACAGGTGGTAGAGGTCGAGCTCAACGAGCAGGAGGAGCGCATCCTCAATGTTTCACTCAACAAAATCTCCGGCCGGTGGGACAACGAGAAGCTCACCGCGATTCTGGACGAGCTGAAAGAGCAGGGCGAAATGGCCCTCACCGGCTTTGATGACTGGGAACTCGATGCTCTCAAGGTTACATACGACCACATCGAGGACCTGCTGAACGAGGACTTCTCCGACACCGGAAAGAGCGAGCCGAACAGCTACACCATGACATTCACCCTGCCCGAGGAGGTTCACGAGGCGATGGACAAGTACATCGACGAGAACCCTGCAGGCAAGGTTGAGCTGGCGCAGCTGCTCGTGAACAAGGCAAAGGGGCTTATCTGATGGAAATTATCAAAAAGAGAATCGCGGACATGGAGCGCGCGGAGTATAACCCTCGCGTGGAGCTCATGCCCGGCGATGACGAGTATGAGAAGCTCAAGAGGAACATTGACAGGTTCGGCGTGGTAGTCCCGGTAATCTGGAACAAGCGCACGAACCGTGTCGTGTCCGGCCACCAGCGTCTCACCGTGCTTATGAATGAGGGCGTCACCGAGACGGACGTATCTGTTGTTGACCTCGACGAGACCGCAGAGAAGCAGCTCAACATCGCCATGAACAAAGTGACAGGCGAGTGGGACGAGGTAAAGCTCAAGGAGCTGCTGGACGGCCTCGGCGACGCGGCCCCGGAGACGGGATTCGACCTGTACGAAATCGAGGCCCTCGAAAACAACGTGGACGCTCTCGTAGACGGCGACTTTCTCGACAGCGAGCTCAAGAGCATCGAGGAGACGTTCAACATCTCGCTCAAGTTCAGCGCGGAGGACCGCGACGTCCTGAAAGAGTACATAAAGGACAACGGCAAAGAGGACCTTGTTGCCGTAATCGTCCAGAAGATTAGAGGTGAGATTTAATGGGCTGCAAATGCGGGAGCCAGATTATTCTCTGCAACCTGCCTGTGCGTTTCGACACCTATCGCGGCTGCTCACACGGCTGCCGGTACTGCTTCGCACAGAAGAAGAACGACATTAGCCACATCGAGCGCGACGAAAGCGTAGACGGCCTGCGCTCTTTTATCGAGGGCAAGCGCGGCAACGAAACGGAGTGGTGCGACTGGAACATCCCTATCCACTGGGGAGGCATGAGTGACCCGTTCCAGCCGGTCGAAAAGCAGATTCGCGCCAGCTACGAATGCCTCAAGCTGCTGGCGGAGACGAAATACCCGTTTGTGGTGAGCACAAAGGGCCGCCTCATTGCGGACCCGGAGTACCTCGACCTGTTGGCACAGTGCAACTGTGTGCTGCAAATCAGCATGGTGTGCAGCAAGTACGACCGCCTCGAACGCGGGACGCCCAGCTACGAGGAGCGGCTCGCCATCCTCAAGACGGTATCGGCCAGAGTACAGCGCACCATCGTCCGCATCCAGCCGTATATGCCCGAGGTGTTCCATGACGTTATGAAGAACATCCCTCGCATCGCGGAGGCAGGAGCCTACGGCGTCATCGTGGAGGGCATGAAGTTCTTTAAGACCAAACCCGGCATGACGAAAATCGGCGGCGACTTCTGCTATCCGCTGCCCCGCCTCCGGCACGATTTTGAAGCCATCAAGGCGGAGTGCCATCGGTACGGCCTGAAATTCTACAGCGGCGAGAACCGGCTCCGTGCGATGGGCGACAGCATGACTTGCTGCGGCATCGACGGCCTGCCCGGATTCCGGCCGAACGAGTATAACCTCTGTATGCTGATGAACGGCAAGAACCCGGAGCCGACCGAGAAGATGAAGCAGGTCGGTACGGGGGGGCCGTTCAAGACCTTAAACCAGAGCGCGGGCAGCGGGCGCAGAATTGCAAAACAGAGCTTTTACGGCCTGATGCAGGAGGAGCTCGCCAAAAAGACGGAGTACCACAAAAAGGTATTTGGCCTCGAAGAATAGCCTAATCTTTAACAAAAACGGCGAAAGATAAGGAGAGGAGGACAATGCCGAATAGGACCAAAGACGACCTTTGGGAGCGTCAACCGGGCGAAAGCGCGCAGGCCTACGAGGCATTTGCCATCTACCGAGACATGGGCTCAAACAGGAGCCTACGGGTCGTTGCCGAACAGTTATCCAAGAGTGACACGCTTATCAAGCGTTGGAGCCGCGAGAAAAAGTGGGGAGAACGTTGCCGAGCGTATGACAACCATTTGGATGACGTAGCCCGACAAGAGGCACTCCGAAAGTACAAAAAAATGAGGACCCGCCATATCGGCATCGCATTGCAGCTCCAAGAGAAAGCCCTCGCGGAGCTCAAGAATCTGCCGGACGGGTCGATGACGCCAAAGGACATTATCCAGTTTCTTGACAAGGCCACAGAGCTTGAGCGGGATAACCGGATGGAGGAGGCAGGCGTCACGGCCGGAGGCAAGACGGCGGAGGAGCAGGAGGAAACCACGCTCTCCCTCGCCGATGAAATCGCGGCCGCATACGAGAACCGGAAACGAGGAGAACAGACATGATGACCCAAGAGGCTATCCTGTACTACGCAGACCACCCGGCTGATTTTGTCGAGGACCTGCTCCACGTTACGCCGGACAAGAACCAGCGCGCCATATTGGATTCTGTGGCAAAGAACCAGATGACGAGCGTCCGCAGCGGCCACGGCATCGGCAAGAGTGCGGTCGAGGCGTGGACCGTTATTTGGTTTATGTCAACCCGGCCATTCCCCAAAATCCCTTGCACGGCCCCGACGCAGCATCAGCTATTCGATATTCTGTGGGCGGAAATAAGCAAGTGGCTGCGCAACAATAAAGCCCTCGAGCGGGAGCTGATGTGGACAAAGGAAAAGGTCTACATGAAGCAGTACCCCGAGGAGTGGTTCGCTGTGGCCCGAACGGCCAGCAAACCGGACGCCCTGCAGGGATTCCACGCCGACGACATCCTCTACATCATCGACGAGGCCAGCGGCGTGGACGACAAGGTGTTCGAGCCGGTGCTGGGCGCACTTTCGACACCCGGAGCGCGGCTGCTCATGTGCGGAAACCCGACACAGCTGTCGGGCTTTTTTTATGACAGCCACCACAAGAACAGAGGCAGCTACACCACGTTCCATGTTGACGGCCGGAACAGCAGCCGCGTCTCGGACGACTTCGTCAAGACCATCATCCAGATGTACGGCGAGGATTCGGACGTTTTCCGTGTTCGTGTCGCCGGAGAGTTCCCCCGGCAGGAGAACGATGTTTTCATCCCCCTGCCGCTCGTCGAAAAATCCATTATGACCGAATGGACGGAACCGGCAAAACCTGTCCGCATCGACATCGGCTGCGACGTTGCCCGCTACGGCGATGACCGCACCGTCATCGGGTACAAGGTGGACGAAAAGGCTATGTTCTACAAGCGCAAGAGCGGGCAGGACCTTATGCAGACGGCCGACGACATCATGGAGCTCGGCCTAAAGCTCATGGAAAAGTACCGGTTCGACAAGGCTATTCCCATCAAGATAGACGACAGCGGCCTCGGCGGCGGCGTCACGGACCGGCTGCGGCGCGTAAAGCGCGAGCAGCCAGAGCGGTTCTGGTGGATGGATATTATCCCCGTTTACTTCGGCCAGCGCATACACCATGACTTTTACTACGACAGCACCACCTACATGATGAGCGTCGTAAAGAACCTACTTGCACCGCAGACGCCGGAGGGCGCACAGAAGCCCGTCCAGCTCATTCTCCCGAACGATAACGACCTCGTCGGCCAGCTTTCCACACGAAAGTATTCCATGACCGACGACGCCAAAATCCGCGTGGAGAGCAAGGACGCCATGAAAAAGCGCGGGATGCACTCGCCCGACGAGGCCGACTGCATCCTCCTGCTGTGCCTGCCGGTCAAACCCAAGAGGAGAGGAGACGTTAAGAAGTGAGCGACAAGAAGCAGCCCGCCCAGCAGCGGGTAAACGTCCGCATCGTTAAAGCGGACGACCCGGAGCAGCGCGGCGGGATGAAGCCCATCGCCAAAGCAGACGGCTCCCTGCAAATCTCGCCGGAGGAGGCGTACACGGCAGGCATTTGGGCAAAACCGCCGTTTGACCTCCGAGGGCTTTCCAAGATGGTGGATGAAAGCACCATACTCCCGCAGTGCATCCGGGCCTACAAGTCCAATATCGCCGGATTCGGCATCGACATCCGGTACAAAGACGACTTTGCAGACGCGGACGAAACCCCGGAGATGAAAGCAGAGTGGGACCGGGCGGCGGAAGTCGTCGAGATGCTCAACATGGAGCAGGAGAGCAATGAGCTCTTTGAGGACATCGTGGAGGCCCGGGAAACCTACGGCTGCGCCTACGCAGAGGTCATCCGGGACATGGACGGGAACGTCATACAGCTCGAGTTCATCGAGGACACCCCCAGCGTGGAAAAGAGCCGGAGGCTGGACCCGCGCGTCGAGGTGACGTATTTCCACCGGGACCACACCGAGAACCGCATGAGGAAGTTCCGCAAGTATAAGCAGACCGTCAACGGCAAGACGGTCTACTACAAGGAGTTCGGAGACCCGCGAATCATGGACCCGACGAGCGGAGAGTACGTCACCGAGCTTGAGTTCAAGAGCCGCGCCAACGAAATAATCGAGTTCGCCATCGGGACCGCCACATACGGAAAGGTCCGGTGGGTTGGCTCCATCCTTACCGTAGACGGAGCCCGGAGAGCGGAGAGCCTCAACAATAACTATTTTCTGAACGGCCGACACACCCCGTTGCTGATTATGGTTAAGGGCGGCAGCCTGACGGACGATAGTTTCGCCAAGCTCAAGGGGTACATGAACGGCATCCGAGGCGAGGCGGGCCAGCACAGTTTTATGGTTCTGGAAACGGAGGCGGCAGACAACCGCACCGGATTCAACGCCGAGAACCGGCCGGAGGTCGAGGTCAAGGACCTTGCAGCTATCCTGCAAAAGGACGAGCTTTTCCAAGACTACCTCGAAAACAACAGGCGGAAGGTGCAGAGCGCGTTCCAGCTCCCGGACCTGTACACCGGATACACGACGGACTTTAACCGCGCGACGGCGCAGACGGCCATGGAAGTGACCGAGAAGCAGGTATTCCAGCCGGAGCGGCGGCGTCTGGCGTGGGCCATCAACAACAGGCTGCTCAACTGCTATCAGTTCAAGTACGTCGAGGTGTTCTTCCGCGCGCCGGACGTTTCCAACCCGGACGACCTGTACAAGCTGCTGACCGTCTGCAACAACGCGGGCGGCCTCACCCCGAACAAGGCAAAGAGCGTCCTGTATAAAGCTCTCGGCGAGACCTCCGAGGACTTCCCGGAGGAGTGGGGCGACATTCCGCTCGCGTTTACCAACGCACAGCAGCGGGCCGCAGCCATCACCGTGGCTGGAAACGGCCCCAGCGTGGCACAGAACGGCGGTTCTGACGCTGGCAAGGGAAACGCACAGCCGGAGGCAAAGTCCGCACAGAACGCCCAGCAGGGCGGGCCTAGCGTGGAGGAACAGCTCGACGGCCAGATTCAGAAAGCGGCAGCCGCTAATGAGACGGAGCTCGTCGCCGTGATGAAAGAGGTTCGCCGCCTGCTGGCTGACATGAAACAGGAGGAGGGCGACGCGGAGTGAAGTGCTTACGCTGCGGACCCCTAATCAAGGCCATCGACGCATACCTCGCCAAAGCAGAAAACGACCTGTATGAGCAGCTCACGATGGAGGGATACCTCAAAGCAAAAGAGAGCCTGAACACCGTGGACGAAATCGAGGAGGTCGTGACGAGGCTCCTCGAGGACAACGCCGACGACCTGCTCAAGGAGCTGGCGGACGCCATCGACCTTGAAACTTTCTTCAAGGACAACTGGCCGAAGTTTAAGAACAAGAGCAAGCTGGCGCGGGACCTTTTCGACGTTTTCCATACGCAGTTTTCCACCATCATGCCGACGTATGTTGAGGCTTACGTCCAGAAAACGGATGCAGAGCTCACCGTTACAAAGCTCACCAAGCGGACAACCGATTGGATAAGCTCGTGGAGCAGCGACCTCGCCGACATTATGAAGCTGGACACTGAGACCGAAATCGAGGCAGTCCTGAAAAAGGGCCTGAACGACGGCAAGGGCATCAACGACGTCGCAAACCTCATTGCAGACAGCGGCATCCGCTCCCCGGGCTACCGCGCGCGGCGCGTGGCCCTGACGGAGGTGCTCCGGGCGCACGGCTACGCGCAGCTCGAAAGCTACATCCAGAGCCCGGCCGTCGAGGAGAAGATGTGGAAACACACCGGAGCGTACCGGAACGACCCGAGACAGAACCATGTGGATATGGACGGCGCCCGCGTCCCGAAAGGGCAGCCGTTCACCCTGATTGGAGCTGACGGAAATACCTACTACCCCATGACCCCACGAGACGTCTGCTTGCCGCCGAGAGAGAGCGTCAACTGCCATTGCCTTTTGCAACCGGTAGTTAGTGAGGAGGTGCTCGGCCTCTCCCTTGAGGAGCGGCAGGCCCTCCAAGCGCAGGCCATCGCGGAGGACGACGGCGAGTGGGAGAAAGAGCTCGACGCGCAGAACAAGGCGCGCGCAGGCATCAACGAGGAGGACTACACGTGAAAGTTACCATCGACGAAGCCCGAGTTGGAAAGCAGCCTATTCTAAAAATCGACGGCATCGAGCTGGCGAACATCGTAAACGGGTACACCCTGCACCATGACGCAGGACAGCCCGCAACGCTTGAATTACGGATTGCATTCGGAGCCGATTTATCCGAGATTGAGGCTCTGCTTGAGAACCCCAACGTCAAAATTATTATGCCGGAGGAGGAGCCCCATGTGGAAAGCACTTGACCGCATCGTTTCGGCGATTATTCGCCGCCTTTTCAAGCCTAAGTACCATGTGGAGCGGGTCGAGAGATACCAGCTCCCCGGGAGGCTGCGCATCGTCAAGTGGTGCGCAGCACCGGCAGACGCACCGGAGGACGAGCTCCGGCGCATCTTCTCCATCGTAGACGAGCCCCAGTGCGATGATATGGTCGTTTGGTTCTATTCATCGCTTGAGGATATAGGCCGCAAGCCCTTTGACGTTGCACTCCTTGAGCGCAGCGGCAAGGACGCATGGCCGACCATTAGACGCCCTACCTAGGGACGTAGAGAGGAGGTGAGAAAACCATGAGCAAAATCGAGAAAGCATACGCCATCACAGATGCAAAGATTTCTTTTGTCAGCCTTGTAGACAAGGCGGCCAACAAGAAACAGTTTCTTATCACCAAGGCGGAGCACGGCTCCGCCTCTTTTGCTTCTTACGGCCGAATCGTCAACGCGGATGCTGATAGCCACTACATCACCGGCATTGTCTATGAGCCCCTCACAGAGGACGCCCACGGCAATTACATGACGGAGCAGGAAATCACCAAGGCCGCGTACTGGTTCGCCAAGAACGGCAATCAGGTGGATGTGCAGCACTCGTTCGAGCCGCTCGAAAAGGCGGCCGTCGTCGAGAGCTATGTCGCGCCTTGCGATATGAGCGTCGGAGAGCAGGCCATCAAGAAAGGCACATGGATGATGACTGTCGAGGTGGACGACCCGGATATTTTCGAGAAAGTCCAGAAAGGCGAAATCACCGGCTTTTCCATGGGCGGCGTCGGCAAGTACAGCGACGAGGACGACCCGCTGCCCGATGATGGAGTGGCAAAGGCGGAGGAGCAGCCCGAAAAGGGTATGCGCGGCATCTTCAAGAAGATGGCCGCTGCCCTCGGCTTTGATGTTGTCGAGAAAGGCGAAGTTGCCGACAACTACACCAAGCGCAGCCAGAGCGACAACTTCTGGACCGCGTTCTACGCGCTTAACGACGTTCTGTACCGGTACAACTGGGTGAATGACCGTTGGGAGTTCGCGTCGGACGAGGAGACCATCCGAGACGCCCTGAACGACTTCAACAACATCGTCACCGAGCTGCTCACCAAAGGGCAGCCCGTTGCGAAATCGCTCGAAAGCTGCGCCGTCATCAAGGCTGGCAAGGCCATGAGCAAAGCCAACCGCAGCACGTTGCAGTCCATCTACACAAACCTCGGGGAGTTCCTCGATAAATTCCCCGAAGAAGAACAGGAGGAAACCGAAGTGACCAAGAAAGAAATCGAAGATACCGTGGCGGCAGCCGTCGCCAAGGCACTGGAAACCCAGCAGAAGCCCGCAGCCGACCCCGTCCAGAAAGCCGCAGAACCGGCAGCAGAGCCCGCAGGCCTGACCGTCGAGGCCGTCGGCAAGATGGTCGAGGCAGCCGTCGCAAAGGCTCTCGGCCAGCAGGAGGAGCCCGAAAAGGCCCCGGAGCTGCTGACCGCCGAGAATGTTGCGGACGTCGTCGCAAAGGCCGTCGCAAAGGCTGTCGCACCCGTCCGCAAGGCCGCAGGCCTGCCGACCAACCTGAACGATGATGGCGACCCGGAGGACCCTGTCGAGAAGTCCGAGCCGCACTATCTCGCTGGTATCCTGTAAGGAGGAACAAGCACTATGACCATGAGAAGCAATAAGGCAATCGTGAACGCAGCAGGCCAGACCATCACCACCGCTGGTCTGGCCGCTGGCGGCGCACTGAACCCGGAGCAGGCGAAGAAGTTCATTCAGCAGACCTTTGAGGCCACTCCGCTGAGCGGCCTCGTCCGCCACGAGCTGCGCTCCGCAAAGACCGGCGAAATCGACAAGATTGGCGTCGGCCGCCGTCTGCTGCGCAAAAAGACCGAGAACACCGACGACGGCTACCGCTCCGGCGTGAAGCATGGCAAGCTGGAATACGCTTGCACCCCTGTCCGTCTGCCGTGGGAAATCACTGAGGAGACCCTGCGTGAAAACATCGAGGGTTCCAACTATGAGACCATCGTCACCAACCTGATGACCCGTCAGATTGGCTGCGACCGCGAGGACCTGTGCCTGAACGGCGACGAGCGGTATGCCAAGGTCAAGGAGTTCAGCTCCTCTGAGACCTACGCTATTGGCGACCTCGTCGCATACAACAAGAAGGTCTACCAGTACACCGCAGCCCACACCACAGGCGCATTCGACGCAGGCGAGGCCACCGAGCTGGGTACTGTCGATGATGCCGACTTCCTCAAGGTGAACGACGGCTGGGTCAAGCAGTTCAAGGAGGGCGGCCACGTTGTCGATGTGTCCGGCATCAACTCTGGCGCAATGGTTCTGGATGTGTTCTACAAGGGCCTGCGCGCAGTTCCCGACAAGTTCAACAACGGCTCTCTCCGCTGGCTGATGTCCCCCCACCGCCGTCAGGAGTGGGAGCGTTACATCCTGAATCAGGCAGTCACCGCAGGCGGCATCATCACCGACAAGCGCGTCGAGAATCCCGCCAGCGTTCCCGTCATCGAGGTCCCGGCCCTGCCCGACGATGTCATCATGCTGACCGACCCGAAGAATCTGGTCGTCGTCAACTCCTACGGCGTTGTCATCCGCAAGACCACCGAGGGTCCGGAGGCCATCTATCAGGACAAGCGTTTCTATGTCGTGCATTTCGACTTCGATACGCTGGTTGAGGAGCTGGACGCAACGGCCATTGTGACCGGTCTGGCATCTATCTAACAGGAGGCAGGACGCTATGCACCTCAGACTGATTAAAGGTCTGTCCTATGATGGCGTTGTGCGCGCCTCTGCGGCACATCCTGACGTCTTTGTGGACGACCCCGAGAAATATACCGCGCTGCTGGAAAGCGGCTATTTCGAGGCCCTCCCTGACGCTCACACCGTCACCGGCCATCTGGACGCCGACTTCCTCGGCGAGATGGACGAGGAGCAGCTCAACAAGCTGGCTGACGATATGGGCGTCGATACCACCGGCAAGGACAAGGCGGAGGTCGTCGCGGCCGTCGCCGAGGAGCCCGTGGAAGTCCCTGACATTTCCAAGATGAAGCTCGACGAGCTCAAGGAATTTGCCGAGGACAACGGCATCGACCTGACCGGCTGCGCCACTAAGGCCAGCATTTTGCAGAAGATTCGTGAGTATGAGGCGGATGCAGCCGCAGCGGCCGCCATCATCACCCCGGAGGGCTGATGGCCGAACGGCCGTGGGTCACGCCGGAGGAACTCAAAGAGTACACAGAATTTGAGGAAGTAAAGAACCGCGCCGACAGCAAGCTCAAAATTGACATCTCCCGGGCGGAGAGCTGGGTCATCGACTACTGCAACAACAGATTCGATGACCCGGAGAAGTACCCCGAAATCCCGGAGAACGTCAAGACGGCGGTCCTCCTTATCGCGGAGGCATACGCCCACAATGCCGTTGAGCAGACCAAAGTCCGCCTCAAAAGCGAGACCTTTGACGACTACTCCTACACGGCAGAGAGCAGCATCATAGACGTCGGGAAACTGGGCGTGGAGAGCCTGCTGGACGATTACGTCGTCGTGCAGCCGCTCAATGGCGTCACGATGCGGTTAAGGAGCCTCTGAGCCAATGGCTATTGAGGACTTCTTTGACCATCGTTGCAGTATCTATCACACCCAGCAGGAGAGCACGAGCCCCGGCTACGGGCTCCCCGGCTCCCCCAAGTTCAAATATCCAAAACAGCCGGACCTCGAGGAAGTTCCGTGCCATTTCGGAGTGCGTAGCGCGTCCATCCAAATCGCCCAGCAGCAACCGCAGAACGATATGGACAGCGACATAAAGCTCACGCTCCCGGCAGGAACGGACGTCAGGCTCAACGACAAAATCGTCAGCAGCGAAACAGGGCTCGAATACACCGCAGGTCAACCGCGAAACATCCGAGGGCATCACATGACGGTAAAGATATACCGCACAGCCCAACAGAGGCCATTGTAATGGCGCAGGTGACATTCGACACAGTAGAGCTCGAAAACTTCGTGAAGCGGCTCGGAAAGGCCGCGCAGGGCGATTTTAAGCGGGCACTGAACAAGTTTCTTGAAGGGCTCGGCATGGAGTTCCTACGCATTCTGCAAGATGAAATCGTTCGCCGGAACGTGCTGGACTATCGGCTGCTGCTCCACAGTTTCCAAAAAGGCGACGGGGAGAACGTCTGGACACTCGACGAGAACGGCCTGACCCTTGAGGTCGGCACGAACGTCGAGTACGCCAAGTTCGTAAATGACGGCCACTGGACCAACCCGAAAGGGATAGAGAGGCGATTCGTTCCCGGACACTGGGAAAAGGCGAACGGAAAGGACCGCTTTATCTACACCCCGGGAGAAAAGACCGGGATGGTCCTAAAAATGAAATGGGTGGAGGGCTCCCACTACTGGGAAAGCTCCATCAGAATCCTAGAAAAGCTCTACCCGGAGCTGCTCGAAAAGAAGCTGCAGAACTGGCTGGACGAGTATTTCAAGGATTTTTTGTGAGGTGAAACCTATGGCTGCCTTAGAGCAGGAAATCGCAAGCGTTATCCGCTTTATCCTCGATTCCGTACCCGGGATTACGCCCTATTACTGGGACATCCCGGAGGGATTCGTCGTACCCTCTGTTTTCTTTCCGCAGCCGGAGCTCACACCTCTCGGCGACACGTTCGCGTCCTATGCGGTGGAATATGACTGGTACATCCAGTTTTTCGCCAGCACGGACGAGGACGCCTACGCAAGCGCGGCAGCGGCCTTGAACGCCCTCTGCGCAGCCCGCCTGCTGGTTCCGCTCATTGACGAGACGGGAGCAGCGGCAGGAGGTGGAGTGCGGCTCAAAGACCCCGGAGGAGTGAAGCGGCTGGACACAGGCACAGCCCAGCTCACACTCCACTGGGACAGCCGCCGTCCGTACAACAGGGTGGATTGCCAGAAGGTAATGCACTACAACCTCGACCTCAAAGCGGCCGAGGGAAAAACTGAATAGGAGGTATCTGCATGGCAGAGAAGAACGCAAGCGCGGCACAGACCGCGCAGAAGTTCCCTGTTGAGCGTCTGGCAAAGGCTTGCCGGACGCTTTTTCATGTTTCGGCCAGCACGTTCGCCGGTGCCACGGCGGGCATGACTGGTGAATACACCGTCGAGGAGATGCAGAAGCACATCGACGAGTGGCTCGGAAAGGAGGCCGTTGTTTAATGGCAGGTGGTAAATACGATAAGCTGGCGGGAAAGACCCGCCCGGGCACTTACATCAACTTCGAGAGCGACCGCAACGACACCGTCGGCAACTCTGAGCGCGGCATTGTGCTGCTGCCCCTGATTGGCTACGACTTTGGCCCCGCCAAGACGCCCATCACCCTGACGGCAGCGGCCCCGGATGCTTACAGTGTGGAGCTCGGCCGCAGCGTCTACGATGCGACCAACGATAAGATGCGCCTGATTCGTGAGGCGTTCAAAAAGGCCGCCAAGGTCATCGTCTACATCACGGAGAGCGGCACGGCCGCAACCGGAACCGCTGTTCCGCTGACCGTCACGGCCAAGTACGGCGGCACTCGCGGCAACGATATTCACGTCTCTGTCGTCACAAACCCCGTCGGCGGCTTTGACGTCACCGTGTATCTGGATGCTGACGCCACCGCTGTGTACGAGGGCGTCAAGACCGTCGAGGAGCTGATTGCAGCCGCAGCAGACGACAAGCTGGTGAAGTTCACCGGTACGGGCGACCTGAAAGCGGCATCCGGCGTGAAGCTGGCAGGCGGCACGAACGTCACCAGCGCAAACGGCGACGTCACCGCGTTTGTGGACAAGATGGAGGGCATCAAGTTCAATACTCTGTGCTTCCCCGTTACCGATGATACGTTGCAGACCGCAGTCAGAACCAAAATCAAGTATATGCGCGAGAGCATGGGCAAGGGCGTGAATGCGGTTATGCCGGACGCAAAGAGCCCTGACCACGAGGGCATCATCAATGTCACCAACTCTGTTGTGGTTGACGGCGTTGAGCTGACCCACGCGGAGGCCTGCGCATTCGTTGCGGGCATCACCGCATCCGCAAGCTGCATCAAGTCTAACACCTACGAGGTCTACAACGGCGCGACCGGCATCGTGGACCCCAAGGACAACGAAGCAGCCATTGCAGCCATCAAGAACGGCGAGATGTTCTTCTCCTACTCCGAGGCGGGCAACGTCATCATCGAGTACGACATCAATTCTCTGGTCTCTTTCAAGAAGCCCAAGGACAAGACGTACAGCAAGAACCGCGTTATCCGCACTCTGGACGCTATTCAGGAGACCATCCAGAATAACTTCCCGCCCAACAAGTACGACAACAGCCCGACCGGCTACGCCGTTATGAAGGGCATCGGCCAGACCATCCTCAAGCAGTACGAGGACATGGGGGCCATCAAGAACGTGGACTATGACGCGGACTTCAAAATCGACGAATCTTTGAGCAGCGGCGACGAGGTTTATTTCATCGTCGCAATCCAGCCTGTGGATTCTGCCGAGAAGCTGTTCTTCACCGTCAAGACCCGCTAAAGCAGCAGGAGGTAAGTTATGCAGTACAACAAAAACCCTATTAGCCTCCGTGAGGGCCATGCGTTCATCGACGGCGTCGAGGTCATGGACGACGTGAAGATGAATATCAACTTCACCCCGGAAGTGTGGACCGGCCGCCAGTTGAACGAGAAAACCCCGTCTAGCCGTTGGGTGGGTGCGACCATCACCGGCAGCATGACCCGTCGCCGGACGAACAACTGGCTCAAGACCAAAATCAAGGAGTATCAGGCCACCGGAGCGACGCCCGAGCTCGTGATTCAGGGCATCATGGACGACGCTAATTCTGACTACTATGCAGCCCACGGCTCCGATGTCGTGACCTGCGTCGGTTGCGTCCTGACTGGTGACCTGCCCCTGACCGCGCTGGATGCAGAGAGCGGCAGCGTGGTCGATGACGTCATCAACTTCAACATCAAGAACATCATCTAACCTCCCGACATTTTTGTCGGGAGCATACAGGCGGAGCCTCTCCTAGGTGGCGGGGCTCCGATTTTTATTTTGGAGGAGACAGCTATGAGCAAGAACCTGAAATATTTTATGCGTGAGGCGGCAGAGGTGGAGAGGGTCGTCACCGTACCGGCCCCGGAGAGCTTTAAGGACGAGAACGGAAAGGTCATCCAGCTCGAGGTCAAGGTGCTGTCCTCTGAGCGTATCCGCGCCATCAATGAGTCGTATCACACCCACACTGTCGCTCTGGACAAGAAAGGCAATCCCTACATCAACGGCGGTAACGTGGTTTTCCGCGACGAGCGCGACAACGCAAAGGCCACCCGCCACATCCTCGTTGAGGCCCTGCAGTACCCCAAGCTGGACGACCCGGAGCTGATGAAGTATTACAACTGCGTTGACATCACCCAGATGCCGGAAAAGGTTTTCTCCCGCGCCGACGAGTTTGCTCATGTCACCCGCGTCGTCATGGCTCTGTTGGGCATCGGCGGTCAGCTCTCCGAGGAGGAGCAGAAGCAGGCCGATGAAAAGGAAATCGACGACGCAAAAAACTGATTCGCAGCGCGGGCAGCGAGACGTACTGGGCCCATGTTCTTTGGCAGCGACACGGCCTCCGACCGGAGGAGTTCGACCGAATGAGCCGGAGACAGAAGCTCTTTTACATCGCCTCCGAGGAGGAGGAAAGCGCGCGCCCGTGCAGAAGAGATACCATGAAGCTCGTCCCTATAAGGCGATAGGAGGACCGACATGGCAACACTGAAAGTCGTATTCAAGGCCATCGACGAAATCTCCTCCAAGTTCAACGAGATGACGCAGAGCGGCGAACGGGCTCTTGAAGCGTTTGAGAACACCGGCACGGCGGCAGACGGAGCGTTGAGCAAAGTCTCCCGCACGGCCGCTCAGACCGCCAAGAGCACCGACGCTACTGCTGATTCCGTCGATGACCTGTCATCGGCCATCGGGGACTATGAAAAGGCCACCGGGCAGGCGGCAAATTCTACCGGCATCCTGTCCGAGAAAACGACCGAGACCGAGAAGAACCTCGACGAGGCAGCGGAGGCAGCTCGTAAAGCCTCGGAGGAGGTCGAGAAGTTCGGTGATAAGTCCGAGGAAACTGGCAAACAGAGCGAGGAATCGAGCAAAAAGGGCCGCGACGGCATCAAGGAGCTGCAAGGCGTCCTTGCGTCGGCCGGAATAGTCGCCACTCTGAACGAGATTAAGAACGGCTTTTTTGACTGCTCCGAAGCGGCCGCACAGTTCGAGACCTCCACTGCAATGGTTGCTACCATCGCGGATACAAGCCAGAAATCCTTGAGCAGCATCTCGAAAGAGGTGCGCAGCTACTCCAACGAGACCGGCGAGGCGGCCAGCGACATGGCGGAGGCGACCTATCAGGCCATCTCTGCCAGCGTCAACACGGCGGACGCTGCGGCCTTTGCGGGAACCGCGACCAAGCTGGCCGTCGGCGGTTTTACGTCGGCGACCACGGCTGTTGACGTTCTGACAACGGCCATCAATTCCTACGGCCTCGCGGCGTCGGATGCAACGCAGCTTTCCGACTACCTTATCACCACCCAGAACCTCGGCAAAACGAGCGTGGACCAACTGGCGCAGAGCGTCGGCAAGGTCATTCCTCTGGCGACTGCGTACAACGTCCAGATGGACAATCTTAGCTCGGCTTACGCTGTCCTAACCGCCAACGGTATTGCTACCGCAGAATCCGGCACCTACCTCAAGTCGATGCTGTCAGAGCTCGGCGACACCGGCAGCGACGTTTCTGAGGTCCTGCTGAACTCCACTGGCAAGACCTTTGCGCAGCTCATGGAACAGGGCTATTCCCTCGGCGATGTTATGTCTATGCTTGGCGACGCGGTAGACGGAGACAGCACGGCATTCAATGCCCTGTGGAGCTCCACGGAGGCCGGTATCGGCGCACTGTCCCTGTTCAACGCAGGAGCAGACAAGTACAACAGTGTGCTCGATTCCATGCGTACCAGTGCAGGAGCAACCGAAAAGGCATACTCCACGATGGCGGACACGACCGACAAGAGCAAGCAGCGGATGGAGAATGCGTTCAACAACCTGAAAATCTCTGTCGGCGATGTGCTCAACCCCGCGCTCACGCAGGTATACGAAGGATTCACCAACGTATTTGCGGGCATGAGTGATTTTGTGGACGAGCACCCGGCCGTCGTAGCGGCCATTTCGGCCATTGCGGTCGGCGTGGGCGGATTCACGGGTGCGCTGGCTGCCTACAACCTCGCAACCACGGCTGCGAAGTTCGTGACGGAGGCATTCACCGCGACGCTGGCGGCTAACCCTTACGTCCTCGCGGCAGCAGGCATTGTTGCTGTTACAGCAGCGGCCGTTACCCTGACCGGAGTGCTGATTACGCAGAGCGACGAGTACGAGGGCATTACGGCCACCTGCCGTGACCAGTACGACGAGCTGCAGAGGCTGAATGACCAGTACAATGCAGCCTGTGAGCAGTACGGCGAGAACTCCGACGCGGCCAACAGCCTGCGTTACCAGCTCGACCAGCTCAACGACGAGTTTGAAACCAACCGGCAGACCGTCAAGGAGTTTGTGGCGGAGTGCGACGGCCTCGTCGAGAGCCACAACAAGGTCATGGACGCCTACAACAGCTCCACCTCGAGCATCAAGGACCAAGAGCTCGGCACACTGGCTCTGACCCAACGGCTCGGGGAGCTGGCCTCGCAGAACACGCAGACCACCGCGAGCTACACGGAGATGAAAGCCATCATCGACCAGCTCAACGCAGACGTCCCGGGCCTCGGCCTGACCTACGACGGCGTGACCGAGAGTGTGGATGCGACCGTCGAGGCTATCAAGAAAGCTGCAAAGGCGCAGGCTGATTCGGAGTATAAGGCCGAGCAGCAGCAGACCTATGTTGACCTGCTGAAAGAGCAGAGCGGCCTCGAACAGCAAATCGCAGAGGCGGAGGCCAACCTCGACGCGGAGCGTCAGCGGCGCGGCATGAGGCAGGACGACGTCACCGGCGACTGGGTCAGCGGCAGCGGCTTTTGGATGGAGGACAGTCCGTGGGTGGCGTGGACTTCCGACATCGACGAGTACAAGAAATCCCTCGAGGAGCTGCAAGCTGCCTACGACGAGAACCAACAGACCCTCTCCGACATTGAGGGCGAGTGGCGCGGCGTCGCGCAGGCGGTCGAGGATTCGCAGAACCAGACTGTCAGCTATGAGGAGGCCGTAAGCGCGGCCGTCAGCACGACACAGACGGAGCTCGACAACCTCACAGCGGCCTATGACAAGGCGTATGAATCGGCCCGGACGAGCATCGAGGGGCAAATCGGTCTGTTTGACACTATGAAAACCTCGTCTGAGCTGTCCATCAGCGACATGGAAAAGGCCATGCAGAGCCAGACGGACTACCTCAACCTCTACTCTGAAAACCTCAAAAAGGCCGCAGAATACGGCCTCGATGACGGCCTGATTAAGTCGTTGAGCGACGGCAGCGAGGAAAGCGCGGGCTACATCAACGCCATCATCCAGAACATCGAGAAACTGGGAGGCAGCACCGAGGGTATGCCCGCAGCGGCCTCCAAGTTCGTCACCGAGTTTAACTCCAAGTTTGAGGAGACCGAAAAGGCAAAGGACACCTTCGCGGACAACGTCGCCAAGATGGAAACCGACTTCGACGAGAAGATGGGCGAAATCGAGACCCGGATGTCCAAGACGGTTCAAAACATGGAGATGACCGACGAGGCCCGGAAAGCGGCACAGGATACCATCAAAGCCTACTGTGATGCAATCCGCTCCATGACCGGCGAGGCCGGGAGCGCAGCGGAGGCCGTTGCGAACGCGGCCGCCTCCCACCTGAAAACTGAGCCGACAACGACGCCGACCACAACGACACCCACCGCAACGACGGTTACCGGTCACGCGAACGGTACTCTGTCCGCACAGGAGGACGTCTACATCGCCGGTGAGGAGGGCCCCGAGCTTATCATCGGCGCGCGTGGGTCCGAGGTGTTCCCCACGCAGGAGACCGAAAGAATCCTCGCAGCCGTGAACAGCGTGGAAAACGCCACGAACGCCCCGGACGACACCGCGCCGGAGCCGGAACTGCCGGAGGTTGAGCAGCCTGCCATGCAGAGGCTCAAGGAACAGGAGCCCAGCACCGCGACGAACGGCGCAGAGCTTATGCCGACCGAGGAGGCAGAGCCCGTGGAACCCCTGCCGGAGCTACCATCGGAACAGGCTCCGGCCATTGAACTGCCGCAGGAGCAGCCCACAGAGGCTACTCCCTCGGAGCCGACGGCCTCGCCGCTGGCCGCCCGAGAGCCTGCCCCTACCGTTGAGCCGGAGCCTGTTGTGCAGCAGATTGCGGAACCTCCCGCACCTGTTGAAGCGCAGACCGCGCCGGAGGCGGCAATTCTGCCCGCAGAGGCCGCCGTAGAACCGGTAGAAGCAAATTACCCTGTTGAGCAGGAAGTGCCGCAGGAAAGCCCCGTAGCCGCTCCTGCAGACAACAGGGCCGAGGAGCCTGTACCGGCTCCGGCTGATACGTTCCCTGTGCAGGAGGCCGAGGCGAATCCCGCGCCGGAGGAGCCCGCGACGACTGCGCCGGAGCAGGAACCGGAGACCACCGCAGCCCCGGCAGAGCCCGCAGAGAGCCCCGAGGAGCCCACGGCGACGGTAGAAGTACCGACGACCACCCCGGAGCCCGAACTGCCCACGGACGCTCCTGCAACGCCGTTCGCGGCTGCTGCACTCCCGGAGCCTACGGCAAGCCCGCTCCCGGAGAATGACCTGCCGGAGGGCATGGAGGCCGTCAAGGAGTATTCCTATCTCACGGCTGACGGGCAGGGCTCTGATGCGCAGCCCACCGGCATTGAGTACGTCGAACCGGAGGTGCAGGCGCAGACTACGGAGGAAGCTGCACCCGCAGAGGAGGCCCCGGTCAACACGACTGCCCCGGCCGCCAGCGACGCGCAGCAGGAGGCCCCGGCCTCCTCCTCGGACGCGCCCAGCATTGGCGAGACCGTCAAGCGCATTATCATCGAAATCAACGGCAGCGGCTCCATCGACGTCGGCGGCATGAATGAGGAATCCGTCCTCGACATTCTGACGCGCCATGCAAAGCCGGTCCTTATGAGCATCATCAAGGGCGAAATCTTCGAGGAAGGAGACCTTGCCTATGATTTTTGAGAGCAGTATGCAGCTCTGGATTACGCACAACGGAGAGCGCGAGAAGCTGCGCTTTCCCGTTCTACCGACGAAGTTCGACGTCACTCACGGGACGAAGAACACGAGCGTCACCATCAGTGGCCTCGGCGAAATCCTCGTTTTGCAGGACCGGGCGGCCGTGGAGGTATCGTGGGACAGCTTTTTTCCGGCCGCGTATTTTCCGGGCATCCAGACGCCATTTATGCTGTCGTCGCCGGATGCGATGATACAGCGGCTTTTCGAGTGGAAAATCAGCGCGAAGCCGGTGCACCTCATCCTGACCGGAACGCGCGTAAACTTCTACGCGGCTATCCAGAGCTTGCAGACTTACAGAAAAGGCGGCGACCCCGGGAGCATCTACTACAAAATCAAGCTCAAGGAGTACAGAGAGGTCAGAATCCGGCAGGTCAAAGTCAGCTCGACCGGAACCGCGACCGTCTCTGGCGGCTCCACCCGGACAGACAACCGAGTGCAGGCGAAAACCTACACGGTCAAGCCCGGAGACTGCCTCTACAACATCTCGAAATCGACCCTCGGCGACGGAGGCCGGTACAACGAAATCTATTCCCTGAACAAGGATAAACTCAAAAACCCGAATTTGATTTATCCCGGACAGGTGTTGCAGCTCCCGTGAGGTGAGGCAATGGGCAAGATTACATTCCTCGTCACAAAAGGCGAGACCACCTACGACATGAGCGAGCTGGTGGAGAGCGCGACATGGAGCGGCCGAAAGGGCTCCCCGGCGCGCACTCTTTCCGTATCGCTTATCGACGATGACGGCTGGAAACACGCCCGTTCCGGCATTGATGTCACCAAGGGAAACCACTGTGTTTTTTATTGGGAGGGCGCAGAGCTGTTTCGCGGCATCATCATGCAGCAGAGGCAGAGCACGAAAAAGACCATGACCATCAAGGCCTACGACGTGGGTATCTACCTGTCGAACAACAAAGACAGCTTTTGCTACAAGCAGAAAAAGGCGTCCGAAATCTTCAAGGACTGCTGCGACCGATTCCAGATTCCGTACAAGGATGTGGCCGACACCGGCTACGTCATCTCGGAGCTGCCAAAGGCCAAAACGACAGCCTGCGATGTTATTCTGGACGCCTTGAGCCTCACATTTAAGGCCACCGGCATCAGGCATTATGTGACGTCAGCCGACGGGAAACTGAGCTTGATAAAGCGGAAAGACAGCATCCTGCAATGGGTGGTGGAAACCGGCCGGAACCTTATAAGCTATGACTACACTTGCAGCATTGAGAAGGTGAAAACCCGCATAAAGCTGCTGTCTAAGGAGGACAAAGTGCTCGCCGAAAAGGCGGACACGGAGCTCGAAAAGACCATCGGCATCATGCAGGACATTTCCACGCCCGACAGCAACACCGAGGAGGCGAACCTCACGGACATGGCTGAATCCATGCTCGCAGAGCAGAAGCTCCCCAGCAAAACGCTGACAATCGAGGGCCTCGGGCAGGCAAACGTCATTTCCGGCGTCGGCCTGTGCATCATCATCAGGCCGCTCGGCATCTCGAACAGCTACTATGTAGACGAGGATACCCACACATTCAAGGGCAACTACCATTCGATGCGCCTTACCTTGAACATGGCAACAGACACCGAGCGGAGCGCAAAGGCGAGCGATGAAAAGAGTTCGACCTCGCACTCCGTCGGCGATAAGGTCCAATTTTCGGGCGGTCCCCAGTACGTTGCGTCCACCGCGACGTCTCCGACCAACAGCCCGAAAGCGGGACCGGCGAAAATCACCGCCATCGCCAAGAGCAAGAACGCAAAACACCCGTACCACATCATCCACACGGACAAGCAGAGCACCGTCTATGGATGGGTGGACGCCAGTCAAATCGGATAGGAGGAGCTGCACATGAACCCGGATGAAGCGACGAGCCTAAAGCAGCTCTTTCTATCTATGCTGCCGAAAGACGGGGGCATCGTTGTCGGTACGGTAACGAAAGAGAGCCCACTCACCATCCAGATAGAGAACGACGAAAAGCTCGAAATCTCAGGCAGCGCGCTCCTCGTCCCCCGGAACCTGACCGACTATCAAGTGAAAGTAGACATCGCCCTCGCGGACGGCAAAATCGACAGCAACACCCATGTGGGCGGCGCGCACGGCCACAAGTTTCAGCTTAACGATTCGAGAGGCGGACCGGTAACCGGCATCGTCGGCTGCCCTTTCGAGGGCGCAAAAGACGAGCCCGAGGGAGACTATCACAAGGTCGAGAGCAGCAAGGAGAGCGCGCACATCCACTCGCTGAAAACCTTTTCCATCGAGAGCGGTCTGCTGACCGTTTACAATGCGCTCAAGACGGGCGAATCTGTCTACCTTCTCCGCTTCAACGACGGTAAGAGCTACTACGCTCTTGAGAGGGCTATCGTATGAGCAAAGTATTTATTCCCATTCCCATTTCCGGCATCGAGGAGGAGAAAGAGCAGCCGTCGCTCACCTACAAGCTCGACCTCGATACCGGGCGCATCGTCGGAAAGGTTGACGGCCTCGAAGCCGTCAACCAGTTTATTTTGAAAGCACTCCTCACTCCACGTTTCCACTGCCTCGTCTACGACAACCAGTACGGCAGCGAAATCAAGGACACTGTCACGGACGAGAGCGCGACAGAGGAGCTTATCAGGGCGGAAATCCCGAGACTTGTGGAGGATGCACTCCTCTGCGACGGCCGGATTCTTAAAGTCTATGACTTTGAGTTTGCGTTCAACGAGGATTCCTGCAACGTCCACTTCACGGCGGACACTATTTACGGGACCACAGAGGTCGAGGAGGTGATATAGAGTGTTTGAAGCCCAGACCTACGACAAGGTTTTGGAGGAGATTTTGAGCCGCGCGCCGGACGGAATCGACCTCCGGCAGGGCAGCATCTTCTACGATGCTGTCGCAGGCATCGCTTTCAAAATCGCCAAATACTATGCAGACCTCGAACAGGTGTTCGAGATGGTGTTTCTGGTGACGGCGACCGGCGATTACCTGACGCTCAAGGCAGAGGAATACGCCGTTTACCGGCAGGCAGCCGCGACGGCAAAGTACCGCATCAAGTACGACGGGGAGCTCCCGGAGCTCGGGACGCGCTTCTTCTGCAGCGGCCAGTATTTTGTGCTGGCGCAGGATGACGCCCTCGGCATCTACATCGAGGCAGAGAAAGCCGGAACGGAGGCGAACGACATTCCGGCCGGAACCTCTGTTGTGCCGACCGACACGCAGCGGAGCCTCACAGCCTGTTCCATCGTCGAGGAGCTCGAACCGGGCGCAGACGACGAGGACGACGAGAGCCTCCGAAAGCGTGTACAGGAGAAAATCGCCGGACCGGCAGAAAACGGAAACCAGCAGCATTACAAAACGTGGTGCGAGAGCATCTCCGGCGTTGGCCGCGCGCGCATCGTTCCCCTTTGGGCAGGGGAGAACACGGTCAAGGGCGTCCTCATTGACACGGAGGGCGGCCCGGCGTCTGAGGCTGTTGTGCAGCGCGTACAGGAGTACATCGACCCGGGCGGGACTGGCCTAGGCGAGGGACAGGCCAACATCGGCGCGCACTTCACCGCGACATCCGCCACGGCGAAAAGGGTCAACATCTCTTTCTCCGTGACGCTTGCAAAGGGAGGAGACCTCGCCAGCGTCAGGAGCGCAGCGCAGACGGCCCTCAAAGCTCAAATCAAGAGCATCAACCTCACCACGGACGACAACGAAACGCCTACACTGCGCATCAGCACGGTCGGCAACGCGATTTACGGCCTCTTGGGAGTGCTGGACTACGCAAACCTCCGCTTCAACAGCCAGACGGCAAACGTCGAGGCCGGAAAAGAGGAGGTATTTGTTTTGGGGGAGGTGACGGTAAGTGAAACCAACCCTGTATCCTAACGGATTTCCCAGCGCATACGAGGAGCTGAAAACATTCTACCCGGTGTTCTACCGGGACGTTTTCGAGATGGACGCTATCTGGCGCGCAGCCGGAGGCGGGCTGGACGAAATCGAGGACGGCGTGGACGCTGTTGTCAACAACAACTTCGTCTCCCTGATGGACACGGATGCACTGGCGCAGATGGAAACCTTCCTCGGCATCCCTCTGAACCAGAAGCGCACCCTCGAGGCGCGACGCAAGCTCGTCGCCTCGTACTTCATCGGCGGCAACCACATCGGCGCGCGAGAAATCAAGGACATCACCCGGGCCTTTACAGAGGGCACTTGTGAGGTCTCTTTCGTAGGTGGAACGGTCTATATCCATGTGAAGTCCGACATCAAGGACACGCCACCGGAGGATGACTATTACTACATCCTGCGAAAGAAGATACCCGCGCACCTCGGCGTATACACCAACATCGAAATCGAGTTCTCTGAGCGGCTCTATGTTGGCTCGAACGCACTCGAGGGCAACCGGTACGACATTGTACCCCCGCCGCCTGTCGGCCAGAGCGCAGCTGGAGAGCTGCGCACCGGCAGTTATATCACGCAGAGCGACAGGACTGGCATCGACCTGCATCCGCAGCCCGGCATCTCGTTTGAAACCGGGCTCCACGCAGCGGCCGTCGTCCTCGAATCGAGCAAAACGGCCGTTGACCTGCCTGCACCGGAGCGGCGCAGCGCACAGAACGCGCTCCACGCCCGCACAGGCATGGTTGAGAGCAGCCGAACGGCCGCAGACATGATTCTGTATAGCGGCTGGGAGGACAGCGCAGAGAGCACCGTAATGACCGGTGCGGCCTATGCGCAGACCACGCTCGTCGCTATCGCCCCGGCATTTCAGCAGGAGCGCGCGGCCGCAGCATACACGGCTCGGACCGGCTGCGGTGTCATCGAGAACACACACTACATTGTGCAGACAGCACAGAAAGGGAGTATCTAAATGGACGGTTCTATTACCACCAACAAAGGCATTGCCCTTATCGGCAAACTGCTGGCGCAGAAAGGCGCATTGCAGATTACCCGCGTCGCAGTCGGCGACGGCACTCCTCCTGCATCCCCGGCAACGCTCAACGCCCTCGTGCATGAGCTGAAAAACGCCACCATCGAGAGCGTGGACAACCCGAAGAACGGCGAGGCGAAAATCGTCGTCACCGTTTCCAGCATCGGCGTAACGCAGGGCTTTTTCGTCAAGGAAATCGGCGTCTTTGCAAAGGACACCGACGGCAAAGAGATTCTGTACGCCTACGCCGGATTCTCCGACAATCCGCAGTGGATTCGCCCCGAGGGTACGGCCATCACCAACGTGGCGACCTACGACATCAACACCATCATCGACCGCGTTTCCGAGGTCAAGGTCACTATCGACCCGTCGAGCCTCGCCACTAAGGCAGACCTCACCAAGCTGGACGACCGTATTTCCGCACTGGAACGCAAAGAGCACGTCAAAATCTACGGCGTCCGCTGGCCCAAGGGCGCGAGCGCAAGCAAGGGCGAGCGCATCTACGACAGCGTAGGCATGACGGCGGAGGCTGGCGTTGGTAGCCAGACCGTCACCAACGACTTCGACAAGGCTTACCCGTTCGCAGGCCGTCGCCGCTGCAACGGCTACCGCGACGCAGACCGCACGTTCCATGTCACTGCATACGAGGGCGAGCCGGGCTACACCACAAACGACCCGGCAAAGCTGGTGTACGTCGAGACGCCGGAGTTTTATTACTTCGACGGCATCGACGGCGACTATGAGGTCATGGCCGTGTCTACCTACCCGGTTCCGGGCTTTGAGTTTATGCCCCGCACCTACTCCGCTGCATACCTCGTCGCCATGGAGGGCGAGACTGACAGCAAGAAGCCCACGAGCCGGAGCGGCGTATTCAGCGACTACAACAGCCTGAACGGATGGGCGACCGACATCAAGAAACTGGGCTCCCAGTACACCGGTATGCTGGCGGTCGATAACTACATCGACGGTCTCCTGATGATGGTTGAGTTTGGCACGAAAGACGTGCAGACTGTCATCATGGGCGCAAGCACCCTGCCGTATTCTGATTCTCATGTTGCACTGGCGGCAGAGGACAGCGCGAACCGCATCCTCATTACGAAAGCGCAGGCAGCAGACTACGTCGTCGGCCAGACTATCAGCCTGTCCAAGAGCAACATTTGGAGCGATGAAGTTGCCAAGAACCGCATCGTTACCAAAATCGAGGACAAGAGCACGGACCAGACCTACCTCTACTTCGACGGCGCAGCAGTCAGCATTGCCGAGGGTTGCCATGTGAGCTCCCGCCCGTGGGTGAACGGCGCAGCCGATGTTGTGGCGGCCAGCTCCGGCTCCACTGTGGACAACACGAGCGGCAAATACCCCTTTATCTACCGTGGCAAGGAGAACCCCTATGCAAACGCATGGGTCAATGTGGCGGACCTGTTACATGTCAGAGAGGGAACAGAGGGCAATTACAAGTATCACATGGCCTATCTGCCCGACCCCACCAAATACGCAGGAGGCACGGTATCGTCCGATTATGTGCAGCTCGACTTCGAGATGCCCGGGCAGGACGGCTATGTCAAGGAGCTTGGCAAAGACCCGCGCTATCCTTTCATCCGCGTAACCAAGACAATCGGCGGCAGCTCCTCCACCTATTACGCTGACTATTACTGGTACGGACGCAACGCGGTCAACGCGGTGCTTGCTGGCGGCGACCTCAATGATGGCCGGCGCTACGGCCCTCGTTCCTTCGACTGCGGCAATGCCCCGTCGGCCTCGACCTGGTCCCGCCGCGCGCGTCTTTCTTAAAATACCTGACAGCAGGGGATTGGGGGCGGCCAGCCCCCTTTCTTCTTCTGTCTTTTTCTTTCGCTTTTTAACTCCAAACAGGGACTTGGTGTGCTCTGCTCGCGGTGATTGCTGGCGGCAACCTCAATGATGGCCGGAACTACGGCCCTCGTTACTTCAACTGCAACAATGCCCCGTCGAACTCGAACTGGAACCGCCGCGCGCGTCTTTCTTTATGCGTTCCCATAAATTATTGCACACCATTTCGCCGCCCTAGAGGCAGCCGGACCCGGAGAACGGGCCGCCTTGCCACTCGGCAAAAATACGCCACATCAGGTTGGAGCTAGTAGGACCGGACAGGCCTCGAAAACCCTCAAGGCTAAAAGAAAGAGGTGAATGCCTGTTGAAAAGGGCAGGATTCCTGTATGAAAAGCTCCTCGACAGAGAGCTTATCAGGGACGCCATCATAAAGGCATCACGGAAAAAGCGTCGCCGGAGGTCGGTTAGACGCATCCTGAATAATATCGACCATTACGTCGATGAACTCTACACCATGATTGCGAACGAGAGCTTTACGCCCTCACCGTACCGAAGATTCCAAATCAAGGACGGCGCGACGCAAAAGGTGAGAGAAATTTGTTGCCCGAAATTCTACCCCGACCAAATCGTCCACTGGATGATGATACTCGTTCTCGAACCCGTGTTTATGCGCGGGATGTGCGAAACGAACTGCGGCAGCGTCCCCGGGCGCGGCGCGCACTACGGAAAGAAGCACATTGAGAAGTGGTACAAGCTGGACAGGAAGAACACAAAATATTGCGCAAAGCTCGACATCCGAAAATTCTACCCATCGTCTAAGGCCCCGGCCGTTATGCAGGAACTGCGGCACGTTATCAAGTGCAAGCGGATGCTGCGGCTGTGTGAGACGGTGTTGAACAGCTCGGACGGCCTGCCGATTGGCAATTACACCTCACAGTGGTTTGCGAACTTCCTTTTGCAGCGGCTTGACCATTTCATCAAGGAAGTGCTCCACATACGGTATTTTGTCCGGTACATGGATGATATGTGTCTCTGGGCATCGAGCAAAAAGCTCCTGCACAGAGCGGTAAAAGCAATCGAGAAGTTTCTGGCTGGTCTCGGCCTTGTGTTAAAGGCCAACTGGCAGATATTCCCGACGGCTACCCGCGCGGTGGATTTTCTTGGATTCCGATTCTTCCGCGAGAAAACGACCTTGCGAAAGAACCTCGCTCTGCGCTTGAGGCGGAGGGTGAAGAAAACCTACAAGCATACCCAGAAAACAGGCAGAGTGCGAGCGCGGGACGCAGCAGCGGTTATGAGCTACTGCGGATGGCTGAAACACGCACATTGCCACGGCTTTTTCGTGAAGTACGTCAAGCCGTATGTGAACTTCAAAAAGCTAAAGGAGGCTATCAGACATGAAGCGAGAATACGCGCACGAACCGCCTATTGTGTCGGTAACGCAGCTCAACCCCGAACAGTGTGAGGTACTGCTGCACGAGAACATCAACGCGGAGACCCGCACCACGACCGGCACAAGCGGCGAGGAGCAGACCACCGTATACACGGCACAGGAGTACACCCTCATCATCCCGTGGCGGGAGGGCATTGAGGACAGCATCAAGGCCAACATCGCCGCATGGACCGAAATGGCCCGCAAGCAGGAACTCGAAGAGCTGCTGCCTGAAAAGCTGACCGAGCTGGATAATGCCTGCCGCAAGGCCATCGTCGAGGGCTGCTGGGTCGGGCTGGCGGACGGCTCCATCCAGCACTTTGCGCTGACGGAGGCAGACCAGATTAACCTCAACGTCGCGCTCGAAGCCGTGAAAGCGGGCGCGGATGGCTATCCCTATCATGCGGATGGTAAGCTGTGCCGTGTGTTCAGCGCGGCCGACATCAACGCTGTCGCAGCAGCGGCCGTGGCGCACAAGCTCTACCACACCACCTATTTCAACCACGCGAAGCAGTGGGCCACCCGCGCCAAGACGGCAGACGAGCTGGCCGGTATCCACTACGGCGCACAGCTCCCGGAGGACCTTTCGGCCAACATGGCAAAGGTCATCGCTAGTGTATCGGGCCAGTAAGGCAGCCGCGCTGTTCCTGACAGGCGGCACGGCCTACGCGCTGCTTGAGACGGCATGGCGCGGTCACACGCACTGGACGATGTTCGTCCTCGGCGGATTCCTTTTCCTGATTCTAGGCGAGCTGAACGAGGGCTTGCTCGAATGGGATACCCCGCTCATTTTGCAGGGCATCATCGGTTCAGCCATCGTGACAGGAGCGGAGCTCGCAACCGGGATGATTCTCAACGTCTGGCTCGGCCTCGGCGTTTGGGATTACTCCGGGATGCCGCTCAACTACAAAGGGCAGATTTGCCTCCCGTTTAGCATCCTGTGGATTTTCGTGTCCGTCGCGGCCGTCGTTCTCGATGACTGGCTGCGATACTGGCTGTTTGGGGAGGAGCGTCCGCACTACACACTGTTCCGGCGCGGCGAGAGCCGCTGAAAGGAGCCGCCAATGAACCGCGAGGAGAGGCTCGAACAGCTTTTGACGGCCACCGTTAAGCTGCTCGACCGGTGGGAGGAATACTCCCTCGAAACGAACTGCGGGGAGCCGGAGGGCTACGGAGCAGCCCGCGCGGTGGTACACGCAGAATTTTCCGTACTCAAACAGACCGATAAAGGAGACGTCGAGAATGAGCGTAATTACCTTTAAGCCGAACGACCACACGAAAATCACCACAGACTTCGAGCGGCGCGAGTTTGCCTGCCCGTGCGGATGCACGGCGCAGATGATTGACCCGGAGCTCGTCCAGAAGATGCAGACCATCCGCACCAAGCTCGGCAAGGCCATCAAGGTTACGTCGGGCTACCGGTGCGTGAAGCACAACGCAGACCCGAAAGTGGGCGGCAGCCGGACAAGCCGCCACCTCTACGGCATTGCGGCCGACTGGCGCACGAAGGACCGGAGCGTAAACCCCGTTGCCCTCGGTATCATCGCGGCCGCACAGGGCTTTGGCGCGGTCGGCATCTACTGGCACGACAAAGCTGCCATTGTCCACACCGACACGCGCGGAGGCAAGGCTACATGGCTTTGCGTCCAGCCCGGCGTGTATCCCAGCACCACCTACAACAAGTTTGTCCTGCCGACCATCGAGCAGGGTTGCGAGGGAGCCGCTAACCGCGCAGCTACGGTTATGCTGCAGCGGCTCCTCGGCATCCCGCACGACGGCAGTTTTGGCCCGGCTACCACAAAGGCACTGATGACGGCCCAGCGTAAGCACGGCCTTGTCCCGGATGGCATTTGCGGCCCCAAGAGCTGGACTGCCCTGTCAGGCGCAGACAAATATCTGTGAGGGAGGAGGTGATACCAGTGGAAACATGGCAAATTCTTGTCACCGTTGGAGTGCCGTCTGGAATCTTTGGCTTTGCTGTCTGGCTGATTGAACGTAAAATCGAGCAGCACGAGAGAAAGCGAACCGAAGAGGCCAAGAAGCGCGAGAACATTGAAGCCCAGCGCGAAAAGAGCAGAGAGGAGCTGCAAATCTGCATCTATGAAACCTCTCTCGCCGCCATCGCCCTCGGCGAGGCGACCGCAAAGGCAGTTCAGCGCATCCCTGACGCGCACTGCAATGGTGATATGCACGCAGCCTTGGACTATGCCTCTAAGGTCAAACACGCACAGCGGGAAGTCGTCTCTCGCTGTGGAATCAAATCCATCATCGAATGAGAGGAGAACGCTATTATGAAGTACAACCACAAAGTTTCCGCCGCCACCATCGCCCGTACTGCTGCCCTGCTTCTGGCTCTGACGAACCAGATTCTGAGCGCGTTCGGCAAGTCTCCGCTGCCCATCGAGAGCAGCACTGTAGAGCAGCTCGTCACTACCGGCATCACCACCGTCACGGCCCTGATTAACTGGTGGTACAACAACTCCTTCACGCAGGCCGCTATCGAGGGCGATAAGACCTACGAGAACGTCAAGAACCAGATTCGCTAAGGACGCCCCAGCAGCTACCACATAACAGCACGAGCCTCCCGGTATTCCTCGCACAAGAGGGCCGGGAGGCTCTTTTTTTATTGCCGTTTTTTGCAATATCTTCCCCGGAAACGCACTTAAAACGACATTTCCGGCGCGGTTATTCTCGTAAAAAGACATTTTCGGGGCAGAAATGCACTTTTTGATACATTTTCTATCATTTCCGTGGATAACCGCAGAAAAACGGCGCGGAAATACCGAAATGACCCGAAAAGTGGAAAACTGGGTGGAAAAAGTTGATAAAAGGGTCGCGCGAGACAACACACGCAGTTGTCCCAAAATACCACGAAAAACAATATAACCGGAGCGGAAATACCGTTTTGAGCACATATCCGCGCGGATATACGCTGAAAACAGCATTTCCGGTTATTTCCGGCGAAACAATCGACAAAGTAGAGTAGAGTAAAGAAGAGTAGAGTAGAGAATATATTATACTCAGCGATTGTGCAATCGCTGGCGCGAAAGCCGTTGCTATTGTCCCTGTTAGGTGCTATCATAGAAGCACGACCACCAACACAGGACAGGAGGACAACAGTTATGGGTAACACAACTGCGTCCCTCACCCACGAACAACTGTTCGGGGGGGGGGGTAACAAGTAGCGGCGCGCGATTCGTAGACCCGGCCAGCACCCCAATGGACGAGGTACGGGAGAGGCTGAAACAGCAGTGCGCGTACAAGCCATCTCTCGAAATCAACTTCGTAATGAGCAGGGATTCCAAGATTGCTTGCTTTTGGGGAAAGCAATTCTACATCACGGACGATTCATTCACCCCGGAGCTTGTTTACGAAACAGAATCTTTTGTAAACGCGGCCTCCATTTCAGACGGCTCAAGATACGCCGTGTGCCAGACAGCACACAACGCCCGGAACGATGAGGACAGCGGAACATTCGCTGTGATAGATGTTCTGCACAAAAAGGTACTAGGAAAATACCGCACAGAGCATGGCTGGAAGTACATGACACGCCTGTATGTGGACGAACGGGAAAAGTGCTTTTGGGCATACTTTGGCGATGACAAAGAAAAAGTGAGCTTTGCGGACCGCGTGAAAGAGGAGCCGTCGCCGGAGCAGAAACCGGAGCAGCCCAAAAAAGAAAACCCGGCAGCGGAGCCGAGCAAAAAGCAGAACAAAAAGGCGAACGTCATAGCCATCGCTGTTGCTGTGTTCTTTGCGTTCATGCTTTTTGGCGGATTCGACCTTATAGCACCCCGAAAGAGAACAACCAGTACAACCAGAGTATCGACGCCGGAGACGAACCGGAGCGTCCTCGAAGAAACCGCACTGAACGCGCTGGACAAAGAAAGCGCGGCCTACATATCGTCGATTGATGCGTTCTATTACAGCAGCAAGTACACGCTTACCGTCCGAACCGTTTCCTCTGGCGGCCTGTATCTCCCGATAGTGGCGGAGCAGACGGCGCAGGCAGTGTTCGACAAAGCGGCAGAGCTTGGCATCACGCTTTCGGAGTACAAGGTCGAGGAGTTCAGCGAGGGCAACAGCAGCAAGGTGGAAAACCTGATACTTTGGAAAAGCGCGGATGGTATAACCGGAACCTACACAGACGACACCGGCAGCAGCCCGTACATCGAGACAGATGTTACCATCGAGAGGCTGGCGGAAATCGTGAGATGACCCAGCAAGTGACGAAAGCCTCCTGCGGAGACCCGCAAAGCGTCGTGGCGGCTAGGCGGCAAACTTTACGGCTAGACCACAAAAGCCCGAAATCGAGGCCCCGGAGCCGTGCTCGTGACGTTCTACGGCTCAACGCAGGAGAAAGCACTCCGAAAAGCTACCGGCAAATAGCCAGCAAGTTAAAATCAGCCTGCGGGAGACGGCCCACAGGGAGGTGATGGAGAGGGCTATACGGGGACCACGAACAGCCCTCCCGTCACACTAGCTGCTCCGAAATACCCGCAGCGGGAAGAACGGCGCGCGCAAATCCTGTATGCGCGGCAGCGGCTCAACCGCTGGCGGGCATAGGAGGCAAGCATGGAACAGTCTATTTATGAGCTCTACATGGAGCAGGTCAACCCGCAGGACACCCGCGAAATCATGCAGGCAGAGGACACGCTCACCGCGCTGCTCAAGCTGGTGGATAACCGCGAATTGCGCGACGCCATCGACCGCGCAGCAGGTCGCGTTGCCTACCTCCGAGAAGTAGCGGCATTTGAGGCCGGTTACGGCTTTATGCCCGAATAACAAAAAGGGAGGCCCGGCACAACGCCGGGCCTCCTGATTCATTATAGCCCAAGATAATCCTCAATGCTCATACCGAGCGCAGCAGCGACAGCATGAATCTGGTAGACGTCACGCGGGACACGGCGACCGGCCTCCCAGTCCTCAAGCGTCCGCAGCGAGACGCCGGAGAGCTGCGCCAACCGGGTGCGGTTCAGTCCACGAGACTCTCGCAGGTAGATTATGCGAGCTGTAAGCGGCATAGACACCATCTTGAAATCCCCCTTGAATCTGCTATAATAGAAATGTCGGAGAAGTGAGGCATCTGCAAGCTGTTTCTCACTCCCCCGGCGTTTCAGAACTCAGGCCGCCGTCATCGGCCTTTGTTCTTCATCGGAGAGCCCTGCTTACTTGTTGAGCAGGGCTTTAATTTTTTCCTTGGCCTCCTCGAGGTCTTTGCAACCTTCGAGAATTTCAAGAATCTTACGGGTCTGGTTCTCCTCGGTCTTTTCGACCAACAGCTCACCGAGATTCATATCGTCCATGATGTTCTCCTTTCTGGCCTTGCCACCTTACTCATTGAGGAGCACCCCCCTCAACTGACTATATTATACCACGCGAGCGCGTGGAAAGCAAGAGCAAAATGGCAATTTCTTGAAATATTTTTGCGTACCTGTGAAAGATTTACTGCTCGATGTACCGAAAGAGAAAACCGCCCGCATGGGGTAACTTTCCCTTGCATACCTTTCCGATTGCGCTGTCATCCAGACCGGTAGCACGGGAGGCAGCAGCGATACTCGGATACTCATGTATGACCTGATTTGTCTTGCGGTCAATCTGGCAGACCGGAGCGAGCGTTGAGCCGTGATAGGCCCGGACGCTCCGGCCGTATCCGTCGCCCGGTTCGGGAGCCGTCTTTCCGTTCCACTTTTCGCCGGATGCAAGACCACCGAAAAGAAAACCCTGCATCTCGTAGGCGCGGGACAGACGCCCCAGCAGCGTGTCGAGCTGGTCGCGCTGGTTACGGTCGAGAGACTTGAGGAACGCGTCAATCTCTTTTTCGGCCTCGACGACCTCCTGAATCCCAACGTGCAAAACGTCGTTCTGCTCATATTTTTCGTACAGCGTCCGATAGACAGCGGCCACGGTAAAGACCTCCTTACATCCCGGCTATAACATCGGCGAGCTCCTCGGGAGAAGCATTCTCCCAGTCCGCGAGCTCTTTCTTTGTTTTCTCGTAATCTTCAAGCACGACGGCGGCAGCCTCATTCTGCCCGTCAATCGCCCGTCCGGAGGACAGGTCATCTGCAGCGACAAGGCGCAGGATGGTGACGGCGCGTCGGAGGCTCATTTTCTTTCTTCCCATTCTGCGGACACCTCCCCATCTTTGTAAAAGAGCTTTGCGCGGCGCAGGCGGAACGCCTCGATGATTAGCTTGAAAGCGGTGTCACACGTTCCAGACACCATCTCGAAACCCGGCATACAAAACAGACCGGCGTTGTAGAAATTGGCGGCCAGTTCGACGACGATGCGCTCGTTCTGGCTCAAATTGAAAGCCTCCTTTGCGGCCGTGAACATCATGTAGTCCTCGCCGATGACGGCAATGCGGAGCTCCGGCCAGCGCGTGAGCGCGGAGAGCAGATACAGGGACGCACCCCAATACGGATTGATGCGCCCGGATTCGGGATTTACGATGTGAGGAATCCGCTGAAGCTCAGACAGGAACGCGGCCTCGTGCTCCGGGCTTTTGTATGTGATATTGATTTCCATGTGAACCTCCTTACATATCGACCGAAACAAAATGATAGGCGTACCAGCAACCGCGACGGCGAAAGAGCCTGACGCGGGTGGTAAAGAACTGACCGGAGCACCCCGCGCCGTCATAAAGGTCGTCGCGGTAGGCCCGGTGCATATAGAACCATTCGAGAACGCTCTCTTTTGAGAGGGGAGAGAGCTTCTCGGGCAGCTTAACGAGCTCGACGAAAGAATCGAGCTCGTCGCGGACGATGTGGCAATCGGAAACCCGATTGACGTATTCTCGGATGTCGCGCTTGAGCTGAGTGACGAAGTTCTCAACGCGCTCACTGCGCACCGGACCGGGAAAACGCTCTAACATGAGCAGGTCATCGTATGCCTCCTTGAGGCTGTCGTAATCGTGAATATCGCGGGTCATTAGGCTCTCTCCCTTTCTTCCTTTGCCTTGCGGAGCTCCTCGAGTAACTCGGGGAGCGGCAGCCGCTCGAGCTGATACTCCCGGCGCGCGGCCGGAGACAGGCTGTTGAGCCATGTCTCGTACTTTGCCCGCTCCTGCTCTGCGCAGGCCCGGATGCTCGCGAGAGCATCCGCAGGAGGATAGTCCTCGCTGACGTACCATGTGATTTTGCCCTCGTTGGAGATGTGGGCGACCATCTTGAAATCGCCGTTCTCCATCACGGCGGAGTTACAGACTGTTACGCCGTTTCCGAGACAGCCGAGAAACAACTTGAAATTCCGGGCAGCCATCAGTAAATCTCCTCCTCAAGCATCTTTTTACTGAACCGCTCAATCTCCTCAAGAGAGGTCCACTCCGGCTTCTCGTCGTCGGAAAAGCTGTCCCACAGGATGCGCATGGCCTGAATATGATTCTCAACGCAGCAGCCCCAGAGGTACTTGCTGAAACGCGAGCCGCAACCGAGGAAATACTTGCAGTCCTGAATACAGCGGCTCAAGAGCCTGTATCGGAACTCGGCATCGGAGCCCACAAGGTCGGTGGCGACGTTGCCGAAATAATGAAATTCTGCGTCGCCAGCGAAGTAGAGCGTGACGCTGGCCTCAAGGCTACGCGGCCAGCCGTCCGGATACGGACGGGTCGAGCCGTCAGAGAAGTGGGTCATCGCTGTTGCGGTCACCCCGATGGCGGCCTCGTTTTCGCGAGGGCGGCAGAAGAATGTGCGAATCTGAATGCGCTCACACTCCATGGAACCGGCATTCCCGATACTGTCAGGGAACAGGGACACGGCCGGGTCATACCCGGCAGCTTTCAAACGCTCAAGAACGGTCATATCTCTTATGCCTCCATTTCGATGTCGAGCAGCTCCATGCTGCCGTATACACAGTGCTCGGAAATCTCGCGGGCTCTTTTGCGAGCAGAGGGAAGCGAGACGGCCTCAATCTTACGCTCGGTGACGTAACCGCCATTCTTGAACTGGGGATTGTGGCGGAAGAAAGTTGCCTTGTAGGACTTTATTTTCATAGTTGACACTCCTTTGCGGTTTGGCTCCCGCGACGCCCTTTCGGGCGTTTCGGCCGTTGCCAGCGGCCATCGTCAGGCGGGGTTGTTCTCTCCTTCGCAAGCGACTACAACTTTGCAAGCGATTACAACGTCGTGTAAAAAGTTGCCATTCACATCGAAAAGGCTTCCAACCAGAAACCCGCGGCTGGTAATTCCCAACCGCCTAAGGGTATTTTTCCTCAAGTGCCAGACCGTGAGGCCGTCATTGACCCCATCGATAATCTTGTCGTAGGTGCTTTCCGCAAGTGTTAGATGTTTCATTGTTCAGCTCTCCTTATTCTCTGTTCTCACGCTGCCACATGAGGAAGTTCTGGTAATCGTCGGGACCCATCGAGACCGGCTTGCTCGTGTTGATGAAATCGGGGCAACCGAAGCAGACGAGCTCGTCCGGATTGCTGCGGGTCTGCGTCAGGACCTTGGCCGGGACACCGGTCATCTGGAACTTTTTGGACGGGACGCCCGGAACCTCAATGCGCCGGAGCAGCATATTGAAGTCGTAGTACCAGTCGAGATTCATGTACCGCTCCTCGCTGTCCGTGCCCTCGATTTGCTTGATGTACTCTGCCAGAGCACCGCGAACATCCAGACGAACCGGAGCAACGCTATCGTCATAGCTGTCGTAGAGGGTGATGGTTTCGGCCTTGCCGAAACGAACGGTGAGGACGGCAACGCTGCCGGTGTACTTGTAGAGCTCCATAAAAACCTCCTACCCAAAACGGGTCTTGCTGCTTGATTGACGTCCCTAAAAGGGACACACGAAAGCGAAAAAATTAGCCCTTAACCGGCGCATCGGAAACACGGACGGAGTTGGACAGGGAATAGAGCTCCTCGTGCTCGTCAAAAGAGATTTCGCCAGCATCGAAAGCAAGGTCAATCTTGAGAGCGACAGCATTCCGCTGGGCAATGGTGCGAATCGCGGAAACTTCGCCAAGCAATACGTTGAACATACCAGACACCTCCATTAACCAGCGTAAGCGAGAACACAAAGGAAGTTGTCCTTCTGGGATGCTCTCTCGACAAACTTGTCGCGGGCGGCAGCGGTCTTGAAAGACTTGCGCTTGGTGACGACTTCGTCGCGCTTGTTTACTTCCTGATAGGTCACTTCAAACATCTTTTTGTCCTCCTACCCGTTTTGGGTCATAGCGTTTTCTTGTACCTTCATTATAGACCCTAAAAGGGACAATGTCAAGTAAAATCTGGCAATTTATGGCAAAAAGTTTTCAAGAATGACGCTTTTTGTGGCATTATGCCCGAAACCGCAGCAGAGCAGAAAGAAAGCAGGAGCCCGGAGGCCCCTGCTGATATAGTTATCCTGTTTATCCTAATGAGTTTGACCACAACAATTACAAGCACAAGGACTTCCCCCTGCTGAGCGAAAGATCGCACTTCACGGATGATACCGTTATGACCCTTGCAGTGGCACGGGGCTTGATCGCAGGGCAGGGAGATGCACAGAAAACCTTTGCCGAAGTGCGGTACGAAATGCGGCGTTTGGGCAATGTGTATCCCGATGCCGGTTACGGCGGGATGTTCCGCCGGTGGCTGTGTGCGGAGCATCCGCAGCCCTACGGCAGCTTTGGCAATGGTTCTGCCATGCGGGTGGCTGCGGCAGGCTGGCTGTTTGACACGCTGGACAAAACGCTGGAGATGGCAAAGGTGACTGCCGAGGTCACCCACAACCACCCGGAGGGCATCAAGGGCGCACAGGCCACGGCGGCGACCATTTTTCTGGCACGCACCGGCCACAGCAAGCCGGAGATTCGGCAGTATGTGGAGCAGACCTTCGGCTACGATTTGAGCCGCACCTGCGATGAGATTCGTCCGGGCTATCGCCATGTGGAGACCTGTCAACAGACCGTGCCGGAGGCCATCATTGCCTTTCTGGAAAGCAATAGCTTTGAAGATGCGCTCCGCAATGCGGTCTCCCTTGGCGGCGACAGCGACACCCTTGCCTGTATCACCTGCGGCATTGCCGAAGCTTTTTACGGGATGCCGCAGGAACTGCGGGACGAGACTTTGAAACGTCTGCCGGAGGATATCCGGGAAGCATATGAGCTGTTTCGGTGGAACATCGGCCAGAGATAAGACATTCGGAGAACCAAGGAGCAGATACAACACACTCGTGATGTGAAGTATCTGCTCCTTGGTTTTTAATAAGACTCGATGGAGGGTGTCTTGCATCGGCCTGAAAAATCCGATATACTGAACCCAGAGAGTATATCGAATTTTTTGGGAAAAGGAGAGAACGGTATGGAACATCTTTATGAAAAGGCACTGGAAAGTGCGGAATATATCAAGACGCACACGAAAAAGCGCCCGAAGATCGCGGTGGTGCTGGGCTCCGGCCTTGGCAAGCTGACCGCGGACTTTACGGACACGGAAGAACTGTCCTACAAGGATATCCCCAACTTCCCGGTATCCACGGTGGCAGGACACAAAGGCGCATTGTTGGCTGGCAAGCTGGGGGACACGGAAGTCTACGCCATGGAAGGCCGCTTCCATTTCTATGAGGGCTACTCCATGAAGGAAGTCTGCTACCCGTTCTATGTGTTCAAGCTGTTGGACGTGGAAAAGGTGGTGTTGACCAACGCCTGCGGCGGCATCAACCGGGAGTTTGCGCCGGGCACCCTGATGCTCATTACCGACTTCATCAACATGATGGGCACGAACCCCCTCATTGGCCCCAACGATGAGCGCTTCGGCCCCCGCTTCCCGGATATGACCGAACCTTACAGTCTGGAACTGCGGAACCTTGCCAAGCAGACCGCCGATGAACTGGGCATTGCCTACAAGGAGGGCGTTTACATGGGCTTTATGGGCCCTTGCTATGAAACGGCGGCTGAAATTCGCGCCTTTGCGGGGATGGGAGCCGATGCCGTGGGCATGAGCACCGTGCCGGAAACCATGGTCTGCAACTACATGGGCATGAAGGTACTGGCCGTCAGCTGCATCACTAACATGGCCACCGGCATCCAGACGGTCAAGCATAGCCACGCCCGCGTGCTGGAAATCGCAAATCAGGCCGGGGAGACCCTGTGCCGCTGGCTGGGTGCGGTGATCCAGAAGATGGAAGGATAGGGTAATTCGGATGAGAGAAAACATCGTTTTTGATTATTTGCTGGCAAATGCCTGGGGGCTGCCGCTTTGCCGTGTGTCCGTGTCAGAAGATGGCTTCGTTCAATGTCAGGAGAACAGAGAAAATACACAAGGACTGCAACTGGAAAAGGCAGAAGTAGATAAAATCAAATCAATCGTTTCAGAACATGCGCATATATTGGATTATGACAGTAAAGAACTTGAGTCGCCAGATGTGTTTGATGGAGTTATGAATTTTTTTGATTTTGAGGCATCTGATGGACGAAAAGTGAACTTGATGGCTTTTAATATTGGCGAAGTGAAAACCCCTGGCATGAGCTTTTCAAAAGGTCTCCTGGAGAAAGGAGAACCGGACGAAATCGTCGTTCCGGTAAAAGCAATGGAGGTAGTAAAGACATTCGAGGAAATCGCTGCTACGCTGGTGGCGAATGGAGTGGATGCCAAATACTTAAGGCTGACATATGCCTGAAAAAACGCCTATGATTGCATGAAAATTTATCAAAAAATTATCTTTCTGTGAATTTTAGCACTCTACACTTGACACTGCTAACAAACGGTGCTATAACTATGGCGTGCTCAGGAGGAAGGGCAAAAGAGAGAGCCGCAAGGTGATCGAGCGGCTCTCCGGAAAGCCTTTCCGAATAAACAACATAAAGATTTTTTACCCGACCCGAACGCCGGGATTGGAGGAATGATTTATGCTTATGCCGACTGTTTTCCATGAAAACCTGTTCGATGATTTCTTCGATCCGTTCTGGAATGACGCTGCACTGGAACGTATGATGAACCGTGAGGCTCGTGATACCTTTGGTAAGCGTGGTGCAAACATGATGAAGACCGATGTCAAACAGACGGACAACGGCTACGAAGTAGCTGTTGACCTGCCGGGCTGCAAGAAGGAAGACGTTCAGATGGATCTGAACGACGGCTACCTGACCATTCAGGCAGTGCGCAGCCACAGCAACGATGAAAAGGATAAGAATGGCCGCTATCTGCGGCGCGAATCCTTCTCCGGCACCTGCGCGCGCAGTTTCTACGTGGGCGATGTGAAGAAGGAAGACATCCACGCAAAGTTCGAGGATGGCGTCCTGCACGTCGAGCTGCCTGCTCCTCAGCAGACGAAGGCTTTGCCTGAGAACCCGAATCTGATTGAAATCGAGTAAAACGCCGGTCGTGTGTGCCAAGTCACACACGCACATAAAGTGGCCCCGGAGAGCTGCAACAAGCCCTCCGGGGCCATTTTTGTTTCCTGGTATCTTTTCCGCAGAGAGAAATCATGGTATACTGAGAACGACAACTCGGAATTTCGGGAGGTGCTGGAGGGCTGCACTGCCCTGCTGGAAGAACTGCGCTGATAGGAGAATTACATGACGGAACGTTATTGTGAAGGGGAACGGTTTACTGGCCTGTCGTTTGCCGGGGAAATTTTTGAGAGCTGCGATTTTGCAGACTGCGTATTTGTGGACTGCTCCTTTACAAAATGTGAGCTGGACCATACCATGCTGAACGAGTCCTCTGCCACGGGAGCCGGTCACCCTCTCCATTGACGGGAAAATTCTGAATGGAGGAAAGCGCTTTAACGCGGGATTTTTATAAACCCCAAAGGGAGTTCTGCTCGGACGTTCGTCCGTAACGGAACTCCCTTTTTTGAAAGACACAATTTTTTAACATCCCTTTCCGTTTACACCCCGGCGAAAGAAGTGTATAATAAAATAATGTAATTGTGCGGCTGTGCATTGCGAAATGATGTGAGAAGGGAACCGATATCGATGAACCAAAACAAGCAAGCGCCCCGGCGGCGGATGACCCGGCGGGAGTGGAGGATCCGGCGCTGCCTGCGTCTGGCACGGAACTGGGCCGTGTTTCTGGCGGCCTGCGGCGCGGCTGTTGCCCTGATGACCAGCGGCATTTTATGGCTGCTGCCCAAGGCCCACGCCCTGATCGCGGGGCCGGAGGCCTTTGTGGCCAGAAACTACGACGGCACCGAATATCAGCTGAACCTTGCCGATGCCCGGCTGGTACTGGTAAACGGCAATCTGCCGCTGGATGCAGAGCCTGCCCCGGCCCTTGCGGTGGCGGATGATGCCACGGGCCAGCAGCTGGAAGCGGAAGCCGCAGAGCAGTACCGCGCTATGGCGGCAGCTGCGGCGGCAGACGGCATCACGCTGGAACTTGTGACGGGCTATCAGGATGTTTCCGCACGGGAAGCGGCTTTTGATGCCCAGAAGCAGGTGTATCTGGAAAAAGGTCTCTCCGAGGAGGAGGCCGCGGCCTATGCCTCCAGCGTCTGCCCTCCGGCCAATGCCAGCGAGCAGGCCACCGGCTATGCGGCGGACATTCTCAGCCCGGACTGCACCGAAAAGACCACCCGCTTTGCCGATACCCGCGCCTACGAGTGGTTGACCGCCTACGCTGCGGAGTATGGTTTTGTCCTCCGCTGGCCGGAAGAGCGGCAGGCCGCCACCGGCATGGTATACGAGCCCTGGCACTGGCGCTATGTGGGGGTGGAAAATGCCCTCGCCATCCGCGCGTCCGGGGTCTCGCTGGAGGAGTTCCTTGCGCTGGAGCGCACAAAGCTGTAACAAAAAGGAGAACGACTGTTGAGACGAACCGAGATCGCGCCCGGGGTCCATCTTTCCTGGGACCCGGCGCAGAAATTCAACCGCTGCCGGATCAGCATCCACTTTGCGTTTCCGGCACGGCGGGAGACGGCAACCGCCCACGCTCTGCTGCCTCTGTTGATGGAGCGGGGCTATGCGGATTGCCCGGATATGACCCAGATGACCAAAAAGCTTGCTCGGCTGTACGGCGCGGACCTGACCGTGGATGCCCGCCCACTGGGCGCAAACCACAACCTCTGCGTCAGTGTGACCGGCATCAAGGACCGCTTTGCACTGGAGGGCGAGGCCCTGACCCGGGAGTATGCCGCGCTGGCGCTGGGCACAGCGTTCCATCCCTATTTTGTGGGCGGTGTGTTTGACCCGGAGGCGGTCACCATCGAAAAACAGATGCTGAAAAAGGCGCTGGAGGATGAGATCAACGAAAAGCGCATCTACTGCCAGCGGCAGGCCAACCGGGAGTTCTTTGGGAGCAGCCCCGCCGGCATCCGGCAGGAGGGCTATCTGGACGAGGTGGACGGCCTGACCCCGGAGACGCTGACAGAGGCTTATCGTGAGATGCTCCGCACCGCCAGCATCGAGCTGCTGGTGCTGGGCTGCGGGGAAGCGGAAACCGAGCAGGTGAAGCAGGCCCTGCTGGAAGAGCTTTCCCACATCGGGCGGGCACCGCTGCCATTGTGCGAGAACCTTGCCATGCCCCGGCAGGATGCCGTGCGCAGGGTGGAATGCTTTGACACGGTGCAGGCCAAGCTCTGCATGCTGTTCACGCTGGGCGTGCCCATGCGCCCCGACCAGATGGCGGCGGTGCGGCTTGCCATGGCGCTGTATGGCGGCAGTGTGACCAGCCGCCTGTTCCTGAACGTGCGGGAACGGGATCATCTGTGCTATTACTGCTCGTCCAGCTTTCAGAGCTTTACCGGAAGCATGGCTGTGAACAGCGGCGTGGAGCACGCCGACGCGGCCCGGGCCGAAAAAGCGATCCTGAAGGAGCTGGATGACCTGCGCAGCGGCCCCATCACGGCTGAAGAGCTTGAGGACTGCCGCCGCTCCCTGCTGAGCGGGATGGCGGGCATTGAGGATACGCTGGGCGGCATTGAGACCTGGTATTACATGGAGGTGCTGCGGGGCGGCCCGGTGCAGACCCCGGACGATGCCCGCACGGCCCTGCAGGCTGTGACCGAGGAGGATGTCCGCACCGTCCTGCGGCAGCTGACCCTTTCAGTCAGCTATCTTCTGACCCGAGAGGAGGAGAGCGCCCATGCCTGAACAGAACACGAACCGTGCCCTGACCGAGGCCGCCGCCGATGAGTGGAAGGTGCTGCCCTCGGGCCTGACGGTGCTGGTGCGGCCCATGCCGGGCTATTCCGGCACCCATGTCATCTATGCCACCCGCTTTGGCTCCATCGACCGGGATTTCCGGGTGGACGGCAGGGAAGTGCACCTGCCCGCCGGTGTGGCGCATTTTCTGGAACACAAGATGTTTGAGGATGAGGACGGCGATGCCTTTGCAAAGTTCGCCAAGACCGGTGCCAACGCCAATGCCTTTACCAGCTTTGACCGCACCTGCTACCTGTTTACCGCCACCGAGCAGCTGGACGAAAGCCTGGATGTGCTGCTGGGCATGGTGGGCCGTCCCTACTTTACTGAGCAGACCATCGCCAAGGAGCAGGGCATCATCGGGCAGGAGATCAAAATGTACGATGACAGCGCCGACTGGCGGCTCATCACCGGCCTGTGCGAGTGCCTGTATCACAGCCACCCCATCCGCAGCGATATTGCGGGCACGGTGGAAAGCATTGCGGAGATCACGCCGGAGATGCTGTACGACTGCTGCAAGGCGTTCTATGCCCCCAACAACATGGTGCTGGCCGCCGCAGGCAGCACCAGCATGGAACAGATCCTGGCGGCCTGTGCGCGCCACGGCCTGATGGAAGCGCGCCCGGTGGAGCGGGTGCAGCGGCTCTGGACAGAGGAACCCATGACGCTGGCCGCTGCCGAAAAGACCATTACAATGCCGGTGTCCAAGCCCTGCTTCGGCATCGGCTTCAAGGAGCAGCCGCTGCAGCATGACGACCTGCGCAGCGAGATCCTGTATGACCTCATCCTCTGCTGCATCTCTGGCGGCATGTCGAGGCTCTACCGGAAGCTCTATGATGAGGGCTTGACCAACCCCGGCTTTGGCGGGGAGGTGCTCCGGGTGGACGGGTGCTGCTGCATCCTGTTCACCGGCGAGAGCGATGTGCCCGACACTGTGAAGCAGCTGCTGTTGGAGGAGATCCGGCGCATCCGTGCTGAGGGCGTGGACCGGGAGATCTTTACCCTGTGCAAGAATGAAAAATACGGCCAGCTGATCGAAAATCTGGAGAATGTGGAGGACTCGGCCAGCCAGATGGCAGACTTTGCCCTCAGCGGCCAGACCGTGGCCCAGCAGATCGCCACGCTGGCGGCGCTGACGGCAGAGGATGCCGACGCGGCGCTGCAGAAGATCCTGAGCGAGGAGCGGATGGCTGTGATGTACATCCAGCCCGACGGCACGGCCGGGGAAGAGCTGGACGATGAAGAGGAGATGGAAGAATGACGAATCTGGTGCAGTTTCCGGGGCTGGGGCTGAGCTTTGAGCTTGACCGCGTGGCCTTTTCCATCGGAGGCATGAATATTTACTGGTACGGTGTCTGCATTGCCGTGGGCATGTGCCTGGCGCTGGTGTTCGCCTTCCGGCACAGTGTGGAGTTTGGTGTGGATGCCGATGCCATGGTGGATGTCATCCTCATCGGTGTGGTCATGGGTATCCTGTGTGCCCGGCTCTACTATGTGGCCCTTTCGCCCTATCAGTACCACAGCCTGAAAGATGTGCTGGCCATCCGGGATGGCGGTCTTGCCATTTACGGCGGCATCATCGGAGCCTTTCTGTTCGGAGGTCTGGCCTGTAAGTGGAGGAAGGTCCCCGTGCTGCCCATGTTCGATCTGGCGGCCATGGGCTTCCTCATCGGGCAGGGCTGCGGCCGCTGGGGCAACTTCTTCAATCAGGAGGCCTTTGGCTGCAACACCACCCTGCCCTGGGGCATGTACAGCCAGGCGACCCACGATTACCTGACGAGCAGCGTGGTCACGGTGCCCAAAGGCGTGACCATCGACCCGAACCTGCCGGTGCATCCCACCTTCTTATATGAGAGCATCTGGTGTTTTGTGGGCCTGTTTCTGCTGGTGCGCTACCTCAAAAAGCGCAGGTTTGCAGGGGATATCGCCCTGCGGTACCTCATCTGGTACGGTGCGGGCCGCTTCTGGATCGAAGCCCTCCGCACCGACAGCCTGCTGCTGGTGCCCAGCATCGGCCTGCGGGTGTCCCAGCTGGTGGCAGGCATTGCCGTTGTGGGCGGTGTGATCGCCGAGATCCTCCTGACAAGGAAGTTCAGGGACAAGCCCCTGATGGTAGAGCTGCCCCTGAACAGCGAGAACCGGGCACGGATGAAAAAGCTGGACGGCCCCACTGCCTTTGCGGGGAAGGACACTGCTCTGCCGGCCTCTGCATCCCGCGTGGAGTTCGTTGAGAAAACGGCAGCGTGGAATGAAACCGTAAAGGAAGCGCTGGACCGGCGCGAACACCCGGAAAAGAACGAAAAAAATCCGGAGTAAAGTGCAAAAAGCCCTTGCAAAGCGGACTTTTTTCTGCTATAATATTCTAGCCGCATGGTGTGGGCACCGGAAACGGCCCCGTGAGGGCCTGCCTTTACGACCAGCGAGTACAACGAAAAGGAATGAAACAAATGTACGCAATCATTGTTACCGGCGGTAAGCAGTACCGCGTGGAGCAGGGCGACATCGTCTACATCGAAAAGCTGGACGTTGAGGCCGACTCCGAAGTGAAGTTTGATCAGGTTCTCGCTATTGGCGAGGAGGGTTCTGTCAAGGTTGGAGCTCCCGTTGTTGAGGGCGCTTCCGTTTCTGCCAAGGTCATCAAGAATGGCAAGGGCAAGAAGCTGAACATCATCACCTATCGCGCAAAGAAGCACAGTGCTCGCCGCATGGGCCATCGTCAGCCCTTCACCAAGGTTGAGATCACTGCGATCAACGGCTAAGGAGGTAAATTACAATGGCACATAAAAAGGGCGTAGGCAGCACCAAGAACGGCCGCGATTCCGCAGCACAGCGTCTGGGCACCAAGCGTGCAGACGGTCAGTTCGTTCTGGCCGGCAACATCCTGGTTCGTCAGCGTGGCACCCACATCATGCCGGGTGAGAACGTTGGCAAGGGCAGCGATGACACCCTGTTTGCTCTGGTTGACGGCACTGTCCGTTTTGAGCGCGTGGGCAAGAGCGGCAAGAAGTGCAGCGTGAAGCAGTAACTTCTGCCTGAAAAACTGCAACCCAAAGAGCCGGACCCTCGTGGCCCGGCTCTTTTCAGATTCTAGGAGGGGCTGTATGGCAGCACAAACCAATTTTATCGATATCGCCACCATCTGGCTCCATGCGGGCAAGGGCGGCGATGGCGCAGTGAGCTTCCATCGTGAGAAGTTCGTGGCCGCTGGCGGCCCGGATGGCGGCGATGGCGGCCGCGGCGGTGACATCATCTTTGTGGCGGACGATCATCTTTCCACCCTGATGGACTTCCGCTACAAGCGCAAATACACTGCCCCCGAGGGCGGCAAGGGCGGCGCAAGCCTCTGCCACGGCAAGAATGCCGAGAACCTCATCATCAAGGTGCCGCTGGGCACCGTGATCAAGGACGCGGAGAGTGGGCTGGTCATCGCGGACCTGTCCGACCACACCCCCGTCACCATCGCAAAGGGCGGCCGCGGCGGCTACGGCAACGCACATTTTGCAACGCCTACCCGCCAGATCCCCAAGTTTGCCAAGCCCGGTATGCCCGGCGAGGACATCCAGGTGACGCTGGAGCTGAAGCTGATCGCTGATGTGGGCCTGATCGGCTTCCCCAATGTGGGCAAGTCTACCCTCATCTCTACCATCAGCGCGGCCAAGCCCAAGATCGCGAACTATCACTTCACCACGCTGGTGCCCACCCTGGGTGTCGTGTCGGTGGGTGAGGGCGCAAGCTTTGTCTGCGCCGATATCCCCGGCCTGATCGAGGGTGCCAGTGAGGGCATCGGTCTGGGCCACGACTTCCTGCGCCATGTGGAGCGCTGCCGCCTGCTGCTGCATGTGGTGGATGTCTCCGGCAGCGAGTGCCGTGAGCCGGTGGAGGACTTTGAAAAGATCAACGAGGAGCTGGCAAAGTTCAGCCCGGCTCTGGCCGAGCGTCCCCAGATCGTGGTGGGCAACAAGTGCGACCTGGCCACCGAGGAGCAGATCGAGAGCTTCCGCAGCTATGTGGAGGGCAAGGGCCTGACCTTTGTGCCCATCTCTGCCGCCACCATGCAGGGCGTGCGGGAGCTGCCGGGCCTGGTCTACAACCGCCTGAAGGATATCCCGCCGGTGCCCGTGTTCACCCCCGAGTACAAGAAGCCCGAGCCCAAGGCCAACGACCGTGCTTATACCATCCAGCGGATGGAGGCCCATGTGTGGAGCATTGACGCGCCCTGGCTGGAGTATATCCTGGCCGGCAGCAATGTGGATGACTACGAGAGCCTGCAGTATTTCCAGCGTCAGCTGGACGAGAGCGGCATCCTGACCGAACTGGTGGAAAAGGGCGTGCAGGAGAACGACACCATCCTCATTGGTGAGTATCAGTTCGATTATATCTTCTAAGAGGTTAACTGGCTCGCCCTCTCAGGCCGCTTCGCGTCCAGCTCCCCCAAAGGGGGAGCCCTTCGGGAGAGGTGGCAGTGCGAAGCACTGACGGAGAGGGTGAGGGCGCTGACAAAAGGGATTTTCTTATGAACGAATCGGAAACCATCGACCCCCGTGAGCTGAACCCGCTGGCGCTGGCCTTTGTGGGGGACAGCGTGCTGGAATTGCTGGTGCGCACCCGTCTGGCACGGCACCACCGGATGTCGGCAGGCAAGCTCAATGTGGAAAAGGTCAAGTATGTCTCGGCCCGGGCACAGTTCCGGGAGGAGCAGCTGCTGGAGCCGCTCTTCACAGAGGAGGAGCTGTCCGTGTTCAAGCGGGGCCGCAACGCCAGCAAGGCCAGTGTGGCTAAGCACGCTTCCCCTGAGGAATACCGTGCTTCCACCGGCTTTGAGTGCCTGCTGGGCTGGCTCTACCTCACTGGGCAGATGGCCCGCGTGGAAGAGCTGTTCGATGCCCTGTGGCAGCAATTTGACCCGAACCAGAAATAAAACGCGAAAGCCCGCTGCTTTCCGCACTGGAAAACAGTGCAGGGAAGGCAGCGGGCTTTCTTATGCGGTGTTACTTCTTGTTCTTGGCACCCTCGTCGTCAGCACCCTTGGTATACTGGTTGGGGTGCTTGTGCTCGTTGGTGGTCTGATTGGTGGTGCGGTTCTGGCTCTGGTTCTTGCAGTTGTTCGTGCGGTTTTCGGTGCGATTCTCGCTGTGGTCCTTCATGGTTCGTTACTCCTTTCGTGAGGGGGCTTTCCCTCACAGCCTTAGTTTTGCCGCGAACGGCGGCTTTATTCATGGGAGGATAAGCTTTCATGCCTACGGAATATTTTGAGCGCCGGGAGCGCGCTCTGCTGGGCGACCGGTTCGATGCTCTCTATGCCGCCCCGCAGGAGACTGCTGCCCGGGGCGTAACGGTCTCGGCCCTGCGTGCTGCGCCGGAGCAGTTTGCCGCGCGGGCAGATTTTCCGGTGGAGCCCTCGCCCTTCTGCAAGGCGGGCTTTGTGGTGCAGGACTCTGCCTTCAAGCCCGGGCGGCACCCCTACCACCATGCGGGTGTGTTCTACTCGCAGGAGCCTTCCGCTTCCAGTGCCGCGCCCCTGCTGGGGGTCCGGCCCGGGATGCGGGTGCTGGATACCTGCGCGGCCCCCGGCGGCAAGAGCAGCCAGCTGGCGGCAGCGCTGGGCGGGCAGGGGCTGCTGGTGAGCAACGAGTTCGTTGCCGCCCGCGCCGAGGTGCTCCGGAGCAATCTGGAGCGGATGGGCGTGCCCAACGCTGTGGTGCTGAACGAGGACACTGGCCGCATTGCCGCCGCTCTGCCGGAGTTTTTTGACCGTGTTCTCGTGGATGCACCCTGCTCCGGCGAGGGGATGTTCCGCAAGGAGGCCGTGGCTGTGACCCAGCATTGTGAAGCGCTGGTAAAGCAGTGCGCCGCACTGGGGGCACAGATCCTGGACAACGCGGCGGTCTGCCTGGCCCCCGGCGGCGAGATGATCTACTCCACCTGCACCTTTGCCCCGGAAGAGGACGAGGAACAGGTGGCGGCATTTTTGCAGCGCCACCCGGAGTTCACGCTGGCCGATGTGTTCGGCAATGTGGATTACAGCTTTGGCAGCCCGGGTGAGGCAAACCGCACCGGCGGCCTGCCGCTGGATGTGAGCAAAGTGCGCCGGATCTGGCCCTGTCAGGGCGGCGAGGGGCATTTTATTGCCCGGCTGGTCAAGGCAGGCACGCCGCGGGCGCTGCCTGCCCCCGGAACCTATACGGCCGAGGAAGAGCTCTGGCTGGCTGCTGCCGCAGAGCAGAGCAAAAAGCAGAAGGGAAGCAAGGGCGGCAAGCCTGCCAAGGCCCCGGATGCCCGCAGCGCCCGCCGGGAGAACAGCCGTGCCCTGCGGGAGGCGGTGCAAGGCCGCAGCGCCCGCAGCCGGGATGCCGGGGCAGGGGAGGCCACCCCGGCCCAGAGCCTTGCTGCATGGCAGGAGTTTGCCCGGCAGTATTTCCCGGCGCTGGCGGGCCGCCCTGCCGTGGTGCATGGCGGCAGCGTTCTGCTGCCCGTGCCCTTCCCGCAGACGGGACTGCATGTCCTGCGGGCGGGGGTGTTCGTGGGCAGCGTGCAGAAGGGCCGTTTCGTGCCGGAGCACCACCTGTTCACGGCGTTCGGTGCGCTCTGCACCAACCGCGAAGCACTGACCCTTGCCGACCCGCGGGTAACGGAGTACCTTTCCGGCCGTGAGATCGCCGCGGACACTGCCGCCGATGGCTGGTGCTGCGTGACCGTGGACGGCTGCCCCATGGGCGGCGGCAAGGTGTCGGGCGGACGGGTCAAAAATCATTACCCCAAGGCCCTGCGGCTGCTGTAAATCGGCCTGAAAAGCCGGTTTTCCAACACGAACAGGCGAAAAACACGCCCGGAGCCCTTGAATGGGATTCGTGATTGTGCTACAATAATAGAGTTGGATTTTGTGTGCTGCCACAAGCGGGCGACCACAGCCCGTCTGCCCGCAGGCGGAGATTTCGATAAAACTTTAGGAGGTTCCCATGTCTGGACATAGCAAATGGAACAACATTAAGCGCAAGAAGGAAAAGACCGATGGCGCAAGAGCAAAGGTCTTTACCAAGATCGGCCGCGAGATCAGCGTTGCCGTCCGTGACGGCGGCCCCAACCCGGCTTCCAACAGCAAGCTGGCAGACCTGATCGCCAAGGCAAAGCGCATGAGCGTGCCCAACGATAACATCCAGCGCATCATCAAGAAGGCTGAGGGCGGCGACAAGACCGAGTTCGAGGCCATCACCTACGAGGGCTACGGCCCCGGCGGCGTTGCTGTCATGGTCGAGACCCTGACCGACAACCGCAACCGTACCGCTGCCGACCTGCGCCACTATTTCGACAAGAACGGCGGCAACCTGGGCGCTATGGGCTGTGTTGGCTTCCTGTTCAGCCAGAAGGGTGTCATTGACATCTCTCTGGAGGATAAGGATGCCGACGAGGCCATGATGGACGCTCTGGATGCCGGTGCCGAGGACTTTGATGCAGGCGAAGAGGCTGCTGAGATCACCACCGATCCCGAGAACTACTCCGCTGTGGTCAAGGCCATGGAAGAGAAGGGCTACGAGATCCTGAGCGACGACCTGGCCATGGTCCCCATGACCACCACCCGCCTGACCGACCCCGATCAGCTCAAGGCAATGGGCAAGCTGCTGGACTCTCTGGAGGACAACGACGATGTTCAGAACGTCTGGCACAGCCTGGAGAACGAAGAGGACCTGCCGGAATAAGGTGTATCTGCGCCTGCTGACTCTGTAATAGAAAATCAAAGCGCTGCCCCCCTGTGAAAAAGCTCAGAGGGCGGCGCTTTTTTGCTTTGCGGATTGCGCGGCGGGGGTAAATATGGTACAATGATTTGAAACAGACCACGAAGAAACGAGGTGGCGCACATGGAAGCAAAACGCATCTGCCCGTACTGCATGGGCGAGCTGGAAAGCCGGGTGTCGGTGTGCCCGCACTGCGGCGGGGTACTGGCCGGGCGCAACCCGGCGGGCAGCCTGCCGGTGGGCACGCTGCTGGCCGGGCGGTATACCGTGGGCGAGATGCAGAGCATCGACGGCGAGGGCATCCTGTACCGGGGCGTGGAGAACGTCGGGCGGTTCCGGGTGACCATCAAGGAGTATATGCCCCTGACGCTGTCGGCGGAGCGGGGCACGGACGCGCTGCTCCGGCCCAAGCTGGGCAGCGAGGTGCTGTTCAAGACCACCCGGATGGACTTTGCCGATCTCTACCGCTCCATCCAGCGCATCACGCCCGCAAACGGTCTGGAGGCCGTGCTGGACGTGTTCGAGGAGAACAACACCGTCTACGCCGTGATGGAGAATCCCGGCGGCATCCCGCTGCAGCAGTGGCTGGATGAGCGCCCCAGCCCGGTTTCGGCCGAGACGGCCCGCAATATGCTGCAGCCTGTGTTTGACGGCGTGGCGGCCATGCATCAGGTGGGGCTGGTGCACCGGGGCATCTGCCCGGAAAACATCCGGGTGCTGGAAAACGGCCGGGCACGCCTGACGGGCTACGCCACCGTGGGGCTGCGCACGGCGGGCAGCGGCCTGCACGAGCAGCTGTACGAGGGCTACTCGGCACCGGAGCAGTATTCCACCACCGAATTCGAGGGCCGTTACACCGACGAATACAGCCTTGCCGCCGTGGTCTACCGGATGGTCTGCGGGCAGAGCCCTGTTCCTGCGGCACAACGGCTGGTGTCGGACTCCAACCCCCGCGCCCGCACGCTGGAACGGGCGGTGCCGGAGTATGTTTCGGATGTGCTCTGGATGGGCCTGCAGCTCAGGCCTGCCGAGCGTATCCAGACCGTGCCCCAGCTGTTCCGGGCACTGAGCAGTCAGGAGTATACCACGGAGCTCACCCAGACTCTGCAGCAGGCCGCCCCGCGCCCTCAGTCCACCGAGGAAGAGGAACGGAAAAAGCATATCCTCAGCCTGCGCAACCTGCTGGCGGCCATCCTGATCCTGCTGGCCATCCTGACATTGCTCATCGTGTGGGGGCTGGTGAATCAGGGGCTGCACACCGCAAAGCCTGCGGAATCCGCCCCGGCCTCTGAACCGGCCAGCTCGCTGGTGACAGAGCCGGTGAATCTGGCCCCTGACTTTGTGGGGATGGACTACGATTCGCAGGTGCGCAACAATCACAGCTATGCCGGAGATTACCTGTTCTATGTGACCATGGAATACAGTGATACTGTGGAAAAGGGCAAGATCATCCGCCAGACCCCCGAAGCCGGAGAGGTCATCGAAAAGGGCAGCACCATCGATCTGGTGGTCAGCCGCGGCCCGCAGATGGTGGAGATGCCCAACGTGGCAGGCTTTACCCGGGATGGCGCGGAGCAGCAGCTGGCGCAGGTGGGCCTGAATGCGAGCTTTTATCCCATCTATAACGATGGCTCCTATGTTTCGGGCTGTGTGGCCTATTGCAGCGAGGAGCCCGGTGCCATGGTGGAGGTCGGCTCGACCATCATCGTCTATATGGCGGCAGAGGTCGAGGCCGAGGTGCCCGCCACCCCGCCCGAGACCACGACCCCTTCTGCCGGTACCACACCGCCTGCCGCGCAGACGGAGCCGCCGACCGGTGGGGCCGGTACCGAAAACGATACGGATTGACGCAAAGCGGCCTGCCGGAGAGGGCAGGCCGCTTTTTGATGAGAACGCTTGAAGAAAATAAATGATTCTGATAGAATTATATTAGAATCATTTAGGGGGTGTGCACTATGATCATCAAGTCGTCTACGGCGCTTCGCAATGACTACGGTTCCATTTCAAATCTGGCGCACGGAGCGGGCGAGCCGATCTACATTACAAAGAATGGAGAGGGTGACCTTGTTGTAATGAGCATTGAAGCATTCGAACAGCGGGAAGAGGCGTTGAAACTCCGGGCAAAGCTGGAAGCCGCGGAACAGGGAAGGCTTGCTGGTGCTCCGGCTTACACGCTGGAGGATTCCAGAAAACGGCTGGAGGAGATCTATCGTCGTGGCTAAGATCGAAATTCTGGAGTCGGCACAGCGGGAACTGGAAGCAATCGCAGAGCTTCACATGAATCTGGTAGGGCCGAATTCTGCCCGAAAGATCACGGATCGGATCTTGGATTCTCTTTCGCGGTTGGAACGTTTCCCGCTGTCGGGTTCGCTTCCAAGAGATGCCGAACTGCTGAAAAGCGGCTATCGCTATGTGATCGCCGGGCAGTATCTCTGCGTCTATCGGCTGATTGTGGATACTGTGTTCGTCTACCATATCGTGCATGGTGCAAGTAATTACCCGGTTTTGTTCAAACGGCTGCTGAAAGAAGAATTGAAGAGAGAAGATTGACGCAAAGCGGCCTGCCGGAGAGGGCAGGCCGCTTTTTTGATGCAGGTCGATATCCACAGGAAAAGCCAGAGCGGAAGCCCCATGGAGGAAGCTTCCGCTCTGGCTTGTTTAGGATAGGAAAGGGAATGGTTCAGTAATGGCCGGGATGCGGGCTTACAGGTTGGTGTAGCCCATGAGGTAGCGGTCTACCTCGGCGGCGCAGTCGCGGCCCTCCCGCAGGCCCCAGACGACAAGGCTCTGGCCCCGGCGCATATCGCCGCAGGCGAACACCTTGTCCACGTTGGTGCGGAAGTGGTCGGTGTCCACACAGCCGCGGCCGGTTAGGCTGACACCGAAGGCATCGGCCACATAGCTCTCACAGCCCACGAAACCGGCGGCAATGAAGGCCAGCTCGCAGTTGTAGGTGAACTCCTCACCGGTGGGCACCATGCTGGTGCGGCCGGTCTCGGGGTCACGCTCGGGTTTGAGGTAGGAGATGACGGCAGCGGTCAGATTGCCTGCATCGTCCTTGAGGAATTCTTTGACCGTGGTCTGGTAGACACGGGGGTCCTTGCCGAACTTTGCCATGCACTCGGTCTGGCCGTAGTCCACCTTGAGCACCCGGGGCCACTCGGGCCAGGGGTTGCTGGCGGCACGCTCCTTGGGAGGCTGCGGCATCATTTCCAGAGCCACCAGATCAGTGCAGCCCTGCCGCAGGGCCGTGCCCTGGCAGTCGTTGCCGGTGTCGCCGCCGCCGATGACCAGAACATTTTTGCCCTTGGCATCAATGGCCCTGCCGTCGGCAAATTTGCTGTCCAGCAGGCTCTTTGTCACGCTGGTGAGGTAATCCACGGCAAAATGCACGCCGTTGGCATCCCGGCCCGGAACGTTCAGGTCGCGGGCCTTTTTGGCACCGCAGCAGAGCACCACGGCATCGTAGCTGTTCAGGATGCTCTCGGCATCCACGGCACCACCCACATCCATGCTGGTGCGGAACTCCACGCCCTCGGCCTGCATGATCTTGATGCGGCGCTCGATGACGGATTTGTCCAGCTTCATGTTGGGGATGCCGTACATCAACAGGCCGCCCACGCGGTCGGCGCGCTCAAACACAGTGACGGCGTGGCCCCGGATGTTCAGGTACTCGGCCACCGAAAGACCGGCCGGGCCGCTGCCGATGACGGCCACGCTCTTGCCGGTGCGGGCCGGGGGAGGGGCGGCGTGGAGCCAGCCCTTGGCGTAGCCCGTTTCCACGATGGCGTGCTCGTTCTCGCGCACGGTCACGCTGCTGCCGGTCACATCACCGCAGGTGCAGGCGGCCTCGCACAGGGCGGGGCAGACCCGGCTGGTGAACTCCGGGAAGCGGTTGGTGGCGCGCAGGCGGTGGAGCGCCAGCTCCCACTTGCCCTGATAGACCAGGTCGTTCCACTCGGGGATCAGGTTGTTCAGCGGGCAGCCCGATGCCATGCCGCCGATCATCATGCCCGCCTGGCAGAAGGGGACGCCGCAGTCCATGCAGCGGGCGGCCTGGGTCTGCTGCTCCTCGCGGGAGAGCCAGACGTGAAACTCGTTGAAATTTTCAATGCGCTCCAGCGGCGGGACATCCGTGCTGGTCTTGCGCGTGTAATCCATAAATCCAGTGATCTTGCCCATGATCCAGCCCTCCTTACTTCTTCTTCTGCACAGCGTAGAATGCTTCGATCTGTGCCTGTTCGCCGTCCAGGCCGCGCTCCTCCATGGAAGCGATGACCCGGAGCATCCGGTCGTAATCGTAGGGGAGGACTTTCTTGAACTTGGGCAGGTACTCGCTGAAGTTGTCCAGGATCTCCTTGCCGCGGGGGGAGCCGGTGGCTTCCACATGCTCGCGGATGAGCTCCTTCAGGGCGGCAACATCGTACTTGTGCTCCACAGGCTCCAGGCTCACGGTCTCCTTGTTGACCCGCTGGTAGAAATCCCAGTTCTCGTCCAGAACGTAGGCCACGCCGCCGGTCATGCCGGCCGCGAAGTTCTTGCCGGTCTGGCCCAGGACCACGACAGTGCCGCCGGTCATATACTCACAGCCGTGGTCACCCACGCCCTCGACAACGGCGGTCGCGCCGCTGTTGCGGACGCAGAAGCGCTCACCGGCCACGCCGGAGACGAAGGCCTTGCCGCTGGTGGCACCGTAAAGGGCCACGTTGCCGGTGATGATGTTTTCCTCGGGCTTGTAGCCGATGCCCTCGGGCGGGCGGACGATGATCTTGCCGCCGGACAGGCCCTTGCCCATGTAGTCGTTGCAGTCGCCGGTCAGGCTGAGGGTCAGGCCCTTGGGGATGAACGCGCCAAAGCTCTGGCCGCCTGCGCCGATGCACTCGGCGGTGTAGACATCGTCGGGCAGGGAGCTGCCGTACTTGCGGGTGATCTCGCTGCCAAAGATGGCACCCAGGGCGCGGTCGGTGTTGGAGACCTCCAGCCGGACACTCTGGGGTGCCTTGCTGCCCAGCTTGAACTTCTTCATCAGCACCTTCATGTCGAGGGTGTTCTCAAGGTGGAAGTCATAGGTGTCGGCAGGCACAAAGTGGACGTTGCTGTTTGCAATGGCCGGGTTGTGCAGGATGCAGTCCAGATTCATCTTGGCGGCACGGCTGCCGGCAGCGCTGGGCTTGACATGGAGCAGGTCGGTGCGGCCCACCAGCTCGTCGATGGTGCGCACGCCCAGCTTGGCCATGTACTCCCGCAGCTCCTGCGCCACAAAGGTCAGGTAGTTGATGATATACTCGGGCTTGCCCTTGAACCGCTTGCGCAGCTCGGGGTTCTGGGTGCAGATGCCCATGGGGCAGGTGTCCAGGTTGCAGACACGCATCATCACGCAGCCTTCGCACATCAGCAGGGAGGTGCCGAAGCCGAACTCCTCAGCGCCCAGCATACAGCTGATGGCAACATCGCGGCCGGAGAGCAGCTTGGAGTCGCTCTCAATGCGGACGCGGCTGCGCAGACCGTTCAGGATCAGGGTCTGGTGGGTCTCGGCGATGCCCAGCTCCCAGGGCAGGCCCGCATTCTTGATGGAGGTGCGGGGGGCTGCACCGGTGCCGCCGTCGTAACCGGAGACAAGGATGACCTGTGCGCCGCCCTTGGCAACACCGGCGGCAATGGTGCCGACACCGGCCTCGCTGACCAGCTTCACGTTGATGTTGGCGTGGCGGTTGGCATTCTTCAGGTCATAGATCAGCTCAGCTAGATCCTCGATGGAGTAGATGTCGTGGTGGGGCGGGGGAGAGATCAGGCCCACGCCGGTGGTGCTGTGGCGGGTCTTGGCGATCCAGGGGTAGACCTTGGCACCGGGCAGGTTGCCGCCCTCGCCGGGCTTTGCGCCCTGTGCCAGCTTGATCTGGATCTCTTCGGCGGAGACCAGATACTTGCTGGTCACGCCGAAGCGGGCCGAGGCTACCTGCTTGATCTTGGAGTTGCTCTCGCTCTGGTAGCGCTCCTCGGGCTCGCCGCCCTCGCCGGTGTTGCTCCGGCCGCCGAGGCGGTTCAGCGCGATGGCGATGGTCTCGTGGGCCTCGCTGCTCAGCGCGCCGTAGCTCATGGCAGCGGCCTTGAACCGCTTGACGATGGAGCTGACGGGCTCCACCTCCTCAAGGGGGATGCCGCCGTTGGGGTCATAGCTGAAGTCCAGCAGGCTGCGCAGGTGCACGCCCTCGGCACCCATGTTGTCCACGGTGCGGGTGAAGTCTTTGAAGGCCTTGTAGTCGCCCGTGAAGCAGGCTTTCTGGAACAGATGGATGGTCTGCGGGGTGAAGAGGTGCTCTTCCTTGCCGCTGCGGAACTTGTGGGCACCGCCATCGGCCAGCTCCATGTTGATGTCCAGACCCAGCGGGTCAAAGGCGGCGTTGTGGGCAGCTTCCACATCCGCCTGAATGTCCTCCAGACCGATGCCGCCCACACGGCTGACCGTGCCGGTGAAGTACTTGTCGATGACATCCTTGGAGATGCCGACCGCCTCAAAGATCTGGCTGCTCTGGTAGCTCTGGATGGTGGAGATGCCCATCTTGGAGGCGATCTTCACGATGCCGCCCAGCACAGCCTTGTTGTAGTCATCCACGGCGGCGTAGTAATCCTTGTCCAGCAGACCCTCGTCGATGAGCTGGGCAATGGTATCGTGGGCCAGATAGGGGTTGACGGCGCAGGCACCGTAGCCCAGCAGGGTGGCAAAGTGGTGCACCTCGTGGGGCTCGGCACTCTCAAGGATGAGGGCCATGGCCGTGCTCTTCTTGGTGCGGATGAGGTACTGGGACACGGCAGAAACCGCCAGCAGGCTGGGGATGGCCACATGGTACTCGTCAATGTCCCGGTCGGACAGGATGATGATGTTCGCACCCTCTTTATAAGCGCGGTCTACCTCCAGGAAAACGCGATCGATGGCCTTTTCGAGGCTGGTGTTCTTGTAGTAGTTGATGGAGACAGTGGAGACTTTGAAGCCCGGGACGTTCATGTACTTGATGCGGAGAAGGTCAGTGGACGTGAGGATGGGATTGTTGACCTTGAGCACCTTGCAGTTTTCGGGCTTGTCTTCCAGCAGGTTGCCGTGTGCGCCCACATAGACGCTGGTGGAGGTGACGATCTTCTCGCGGATGGCGTCGATGGGCGGATTCGTGACCTGTGCAAAACGCTGCTTGAAATAATTGAAGAGCGGCGGGTGCTGGCCGCTGAGGACGGCAAGCGGGGTATCGGTACCCATTGCGCCGGAAGGCTCTGCGCCCTGACGTGCCATGGGCAGGATGAGGGTGCTGATGTCCTCATACTTGTAGCCGAACACCTTCTGCAGGCGCAGCAGGTCGTCGCCGGTGTAGCTGGGGGTCTTGATGTTGGGGATCTTGAGGTCCTTCAGCTGGACGAGGTTGCGGTCTATCCACTCGCCGTACGGCTCACGGCTGGCGTAGTATTCCTTCAGCTTCTCGTCGTCCACGACTTCGCCCTTGACGGTGTCCACCAGCAGCATCTTGCCGGGGCGGAGACGGTCTTTGACCAGAATGTTCTCCGGCTCACAGGGAAGCACGCCCACCTCGGAAGAGAGGATCATCCTGCCGTCTTTGGTGATGTAGTAGCGGCTGGGGCGCAGACCGTTGCGGTCCAGCACAGCGCCCACCACGTCGCCATCGGAGAAGAGGATGGCGGC